>ERZ773072.38-NODE-38-length-75535-cov-7.471039_pt1 | contig 75535 bp, 101 predicted proteins | sample MGYA00580617_ERZ773072 | MGnify/ENA primary metagenome ERZ773072 (study PRJEB29015, sample SAMEA2737970) | human oral metagenome | biome: human oral; feature: human-associated habitat; material: dental | place: China | collected 2122 ...
TGGGGCTTCAAGGGCCTGTCGAAGGGTCCCTCGGGCAACTACCTCACCATCGACGCACTCGATCCGAACGTACAGGAACAGGAGTTCAAGGCCTGCCTTGCGAACGTCGAAAAGCTGTAACGTTCTCTGCGGCATGTCCGCCTAGGACGAACCGCAGCGAAGTACAGCAAAAGAGCAACGTCTGAAAAGACGGGGAGACCCCTTTTATGAAACCGAAAAAAACAGATCCGATGAAGCACTTTCTCAAGAAGCACCCGTTTCTCGCGGAGGCAGAGCGCATTCACCGTCTCGTCGACGAGGCGGTCGGCACGCCGGAGCCCATCCAGCTGCCGGAGCGCGCTGTCACGAAGACACTGGCGGAGAAGCTGCCCATCCTGCAGCAGGAGACCTATCGCCGCCGCATGGTGCGTGCGGTCTACCTTATGCAGGAGGCAGTGTTCGCCCGCATTGCCGAGGCGGATGTCCCGCCGCTCATGCAGGAATCGGCACGTGAGTATCTCGCCGTGCTGAAGAAGCTGCGCAAGGCGGCAAAGGAAGAGTTTATCATCGCTGTGCTCAGGCAGGACAAGGCGGCGTTTGCAGCGCTGTGTGAACAGCACGCGCTCAACGAGGGCTTTATCCGCAGCACAATCTGGCGCATGGTTGCAGCGCTCGTACCCGCAGAGCTCAAGGAGCCGGACGGGTGGAATCCAGACCGTGACCGACCGCGTTTCCGCGAGAACTACTGCCCCGTCTGCGGGCGGCGGCCGGTACTTGCGGAACTGCGCAAGTACCGCGAGGGGCGCACACGCGACCTCATCTGCGGCGGTTGCGGCACGCGCTGGCTCTATGCCCGTGTCGGCTGTGTCTACTGCGGCAACACGAATCTGGAGAAGATGCACACACTTGAACCGACGGACAGCGATCTTATGCGTCTGGATATCTGTGACGTGTGTGACAGCTATATCAAGACATACCGCGGACCAGCGAATGGCAGCGATGCCGACGCGATCTATCGGCAGGACTGGGCGAGCGTTCATCTCGATCTCCTCGCCGAGGAGAAGGGGCTTCATAAAAAGGGCAACCCGATACTGGAATAAACGGCTATTAGGATAAGGAGAGGAGTAAGCGTCATGACACAGGAAATCGCAATGCTGCATGATATGTCGCGTTGCACTGCATGCCGCGGCTGTATGGTGGCGTGCAAACAGTGGCACGATCTGCCGCCCGATATGGATACGCCGTTCGAAGGGCAGTACCAGTCGCACAGGGATCTCAGCTCACGCGTCTATACGCTCATCGAAATGAAGGAGCGCGTCGATGACAAGGGGAAGTTCCACTGGGACTTCTTCAAGAAGAACTGCTTCCACTGCGGCGATCCCGCCTGCGCGAAGGGCTGTCCCGAGAACGCTATTGATCGCAATCCGAACGGCACCGTCGTCATCAATCAGGATAAATGCGTCGGCTGTCACTACTGCGAGCACAACTGCCCGTGGCATATTCCAAAGATCGACGAGGTGCTCCATAAGTCGTACAAATGCGATCTCTGCTACGACCGCATCGCGCATGGCTACGAGACGACTGGCGAAATTATGCAGCCCTCGTGTTCCAAGACCTGCACGGCACACGCGCTTGAGTTCGGCACGATCGAGGAGATGAAGCAGCTCGCGGCGGAGCGTCTCGCGATGATCCAACCGAACCACCCGAACGCGAACATCTACTGCCCCGAGGGTGTCGGCGGTACGCATATGATCTACGTCCTGCCCGATAAGCCCGAGGTGTTTGGACTGCCGGCGAACCCCGTTACGCCGCTCTCGATTGACCTCTGGAAGGCAGGCCGTACCTTTACGAAACTCGCCATCGGCGGCGCTGCTGCCGGTATCGTCGGCGCTATGGTGCTCAGCAAGATGATGAAATCGAGCGCCAAGAACGCGGCGAAGGAACAGGAGAAGAGGTGAGCACAATGCTGATCAACAAGAAATATGTGCCGCGCCATGAGAAGGCATTCGCCGTCTGTCACTGGCTCAACGCCTTTGCGTTCTTCATGCTCTTCCTCACGGCTCTGCCGCTCTATGCGGATACCTTCCGATTCCTGTATGATATCTTCGGTGACAAGACACTTATGTATGCGCACCGTGTGTTCGGCGTCATGTTCATCCTGACCCCGATCATCGGGTTCATCATCGCGCGCAAGGGCTACATCATCATGTTGAAGGAGATCTTCAGCTTCGGCAAGAAGGACATGGAATTCATGCAGAAATTCCCCCTCGAGCTGATGGGCAAAGATCCCCACATGCCCCCGCAGGGGTTCTACAACGGCGGCGAGAAGATGAACATCGCCCTGCAGCTTGCGCTGTCGGTCGTCATCGTCGTCACCGGCCTCATCCTCTGGATGGGCGACAGTATCCTGCCGGCAACGATCACGGCGTATGCCATTCCCGTCCACAGTATTGCGGCGGCGGTCTGCTTTGCCGCTGCGCTCGGGCATATCTATCTCGCGGCGGGCGTCAACCCCGACTCCCTGCACGGCATGACGGACGGCACGATCAAGGCATCGTACGCCGACCATCACCATGGTGCATGGGTCGAGGAACTCATTGCGCAGGGCGTTGTGACGCGTGAGGAGATCGAAGAGGCGAAAAGGGAAGACCATCACTGATTCGCTGATCTGAATAAAGGCTGGTACAATGCCGTGCATTGCACCAGCCTTTTTTTTCACACCCTTTTATGGTATGATGACACGGTAAGGAAAGATACAACGGAGGCAGTTCAAACGCAGATGAAAAATGTTCGATCGATTGTTCAGGGCCGCATCGGCATCGTCGCCCTCTTGATGTTCACCCTGCTCATTGTACTGACGTTCCGCTATGCCTATCTGCAGGTCGTTCAGGGGGATGCGCTCGCACAGCGCGTGCGCGATCAGAGCGGCTATGAGTTCCGCATCCAATCGCTGCGCGGTGCAATCCTCGACCGCAACGGCAAGGAGCTCGCCGTCAGCAGCATGACGAAATCGCTCTTTGTCGATCCAAATCACGTCTTCGACGCGCATACGCCGGAAGAGATCGCCGCCGATATCGCCCCGCTCATTGGGCTGAGAGAACAGGATATCCTTGATGATATCGCGCTCGGCGGCGGCTTCGTCTGGGTCAAGCGCCGCCTTGAGCATTCGGAGTATGAGGCGGTGCGCGCCATTATTCGCGAGAAGGGATACAGCGACTGCCTCGGGTTTCAGAATGAGGCAAAGCGCTACTATCCGAATGATGCGCTTGCGGCGAATGTACTCGGCTTTGTCGGCACGGACGACGAGGGCCTTGATGGGGTAGAGCAGGCCCTCGATCCGCTGCTCAAAGGCGAGGTGCGCGAGGAACGGCTGACGGTTGACGGGCAGCGGCGGCCGATCCTGGACTCGATCTTCTTCGGGCGGCGCGTCTATCGCGGCGACTACTGCAAGACCGCGATACTGACCATCGACAGTACGATCCAGTTTATGGTGGAGCAGGAGCTTGACCGTGCGATGGCGGAGAACGCACCGGCCTCGATCACGGCGATCGTCATGGACCCCAAGACGGGCGAGATCCTCGCCATGGCATCGCGCCCTTCCTACAACCCCAACCGGTTTTGGGACTACCCGCAGGAGAATTGGAAAAATCGCGCGGTTTCCTTTATCTACGAGCCCGGCTCGACGTTCAAGGCGATCGTGGCCGGCGCGGCCCTGCAGGAGGGCCTTGTCACGCCGAATCAGGTATTTGTTGATCCCGGCTACGTCATGGTGTCCGGGCGCCGCATTCAGAACTGGAACAACGAGAGCTATGGTGCCGTCACCTTCACAGATATCGTGAAGAACTCGCTCAATACGGGCTTTGCGCAGGTCGGGCTCTCGCTCGGCGCGGAAAAGCTCATGCACTATACGCGCCTTTTCGGCTTCGGTGAGCTGACGGGCATCGATCTGCCGGGCGAGGAGGAAGGCATCCTCTTCAACGCCGAAGATATGCGCGACTCCGATATCGCGACGACCGCCATCGGGCAGAGTATTGCCGTGACGCCGCTGCAGCTCGTGACGGCGATGTCCTCCATTGCCAACGGGGGGACGCTCATGCGTCCGTATATCGTGCGCACAATCAAAAATCCCGATGGATCGGTCTACGAAGAGCGCGGCCCGCAGGAGATCCGGACAACGCTCCAGCGCACGGTGGACCGCACGCTGATCGGCCTCTTGGAACAGGTGGTTGCGGCCGGCGGCGGTTCAAAGGCTGCGGTCAAGGGTTACCGCATTGCGGGCAAGACCGGAACGGCGCAGAAGATCCGCCGCGAGACCTCGGGCTATCTTGAGGGACGTTACATCGCCTCGTTCTGTGGGTTTGCCCCCGTGGAGGACCCGATTTTCACCGTGCTTGTCATGATCGACGACCCGCACGGCGGAAATTTCTACGGCGGGCAGATCGCCGCGCCGGTTGCTTCGCGCATCTTCTCCCAGCTTCTGCGCTACGCGCATGTCGAGCCCTCGAGCAATCCGTTTGCGGCGGAGGAGCAGGAGAGCCCCCCCGCGCATGCAGGCAGCGGGGAAAAGCACGCGGAAACCGGAACCGTACCGCCCGAGGGCAAGGTACTCGTGCCCGACTTCACGGGACTCTCCATGCGCGAGGCTGCACGTCTTGCCGAGCAGCGCGGTCTGTTTTTCGAGAGCGAGGGCACAGGTGCCGCTATGCGGCAGAGCATCGATGCGAACGATATTGTCGAGCGGGGGACGCGCGTCAAAGTTTATTTTGAACCGACGTAGCAATTGATCCGCTGCATGTGTCGAGCCTTTTCCTCCGCATAACATGCGGAGGTTTTTTATTGCTGCAGATTTATGAGTAAATTATTTGAAAACGCTTGAAAAAATAAAAGAAAACGATATAATAGATTTGTATTTCATAAGAAACAAAAGCAGGGAGGCATCCTTTATGGTCGGTATTATCGTCTGCGGGCACGGAAATCTTCCGCAGGAATTCGTGCGGGCCGCAGAGATGGTCTGCGGTGTGCAGAGAAACGTGTATGCGATCTCCTTTCAGATATGGGAAGACACTGCTGTCATTCGTCAGCGCTATGAGGAGGCGATTGCGGAGCTGGACTGCGCAGACGGCGTGCTCTTCCTCTGCGATCTTTTTGGCGGCAGCCCCTTCAACGAGGCGAGCCGACTGGTTGCCGCGCATGACGACTACGGCCTCGTCACCGGCATCAATCTGCCGCTCCTCATCGATCTGCTGACTTCCCGGCGCAAGCTTGACGGATCGATTCCGATGCGCGATCTCCTGATCGAGATCAAACATATGGCGCGTGACGGCATTGCGAGCCTGCATATGGAGGATCTCGACGATGAAGGGCTGACGAGCGGGTTTGCCTCCTAAGAAGATAATGACTGTCCATCCGAAGCGATGGACATTTTTTTTGCGCAGGGATAAAATTATTTTTTGTACAAGCTGTTGACAGAAAAATAATTTTCGTCTTATAATTTAAAAAGAACTTCATATCGGGTGGCTCTATCTTTTTAGGAGGGTGTTCTATGATCATCAAGCTGGTACGCATTGACGACCGTCTGATTCATGGGCAGGTCGCGACCGTCTGGGCGCATGAGGCGGGGGCGGGGCGCATCATCATCTGCAGCGACGAGGTTGCGGCGGATGAGGTTCGGACGAAGCTGCTCAAGCAAGTCGCGCCTCCGGGCATCAAGGTGAACGTCGTCTCCATTGACAAGGCAATCCGCGTCTACAACAATCCAAAATATGAGCAGGAGACGGTGTTCTTCCTGTTCATCTGTCCGCAGGACATCGTCCGCATGGTGGAGGGCGGCGTTCCGATCACGAGCGTCAACATCGGCGGCATGGCGTTCCGCGAGGGAAAACAGCAGATCACGAAGGCGGTTTCTGTTGATGATTCGGACCGCGCAGCGTTCCGCGCGCTTCACGAACGCGGCATCGAGCTCGAGATTCGTCCCGTTGCAACGGACAGCAAAGTGGACATTATGCCGAAGCTGTAAAATGTTATCGATGTGCAGAGGAGGTAAAATATTATGGAAATCACGGGAGTTCAAATTTTCCTGCTGGTTATCGTCGCCGCTGTTGTCGGCATGGGCAGTGTACTGGATTCGTTCCAGACGCATCGGCCGCTCATCGCCTGCACGCTCGTCGGCATCATTCTCGGCGATGTGACGACCGGCGTCATCCTCGGCGGCACGCTGGAATTCATCGCCCTCGGCTGGATGAACATCGGCGCGGCACAGTCGCCGGACTCGGCGCTCGCGAGCATCATCTCGACGATTCTCGTCATCGTCGGCAGCCAGTCCATCGGTACGGGCATCGCGATCGCACTTCCCGTGGCTGCCGCGGGACAGGTGCTCACCGTCATTGCGCGTACGGTTACCGTGTTCTTTCAGCATGCCGCGGACCGCTATGCGGAGGATGCGAATTTCCGCATGATCGACATCTGCCATGTCTCCGCGCTCGCTGTTCAGGCACTGCGCGTTGCGGTTCCTGCGTTCCTCGTCGCGGTATTCGCCAGCCCCGAAGGGATCCAGGCGATGCTCGACGCGATTCCCAAGACTATTACGGTCGGCCTTCAGGTCGCGAGCGGCTTCGTCGTCGCCGTCGGTTACGCGATGGTCATCAACATGATGGGCGGAAAGTACCTCCGCCCGTTTCTCTATCTCGGCTTTGTCGTCGCAGCGTTCACGTCCTTTAACCTCGTGGCGTTCGGCGTCATCGGCACGGTGCTCGCCATCATCTACGTGCAGCTGAACCCGCGCTTTGCGGCGCCCCAGACCGTCGCTGCTGCGCCGGCATCCGTTGCGGACGATGAACTGGAAGATTGAGGAGGGCGGAATCATGGAAAAGAAGCTGACAAAATCGGATTTGTTCTGGATCTTCATGCGTTCGAATCTCCAGCAGGCATCGTTTAATTTCGAACGCATCCATGCACTGGGCTTCTGCTTCGATATGGTGCCGGCCATCAAGCGGCTCTATCACGACAAGGCGGAGCAGGCGGCGGCGCTCAAGCGCCATCTGAACTTTTTCAATGTGACGCCCGCGTGCGCAGGGCCTGTCCTCGGCGTTACGGCGGCGATGGAGGAGGCACGCGCGAACGGCGCAGACGTATCGGACGGCACGATCAACAGCATTAAGATTGGTCTGATGGGACCGCTCTGCGGTGTCGGCGACCCCGTGTTCTGGGGAACGCTCCGCCCAATCACGGCGGCGCTCGGTGCGAGTCTCGCCATCGGCGGCAGCCTGCTCGGCCCGGTGATTTTCTTTCTGTTGTTCAACATCGTACGCCTTGCCTCACTCTATTTCGGTGTTGTCTATGGCTACAACAAGGGCATCGATCTTGTTGTGCGCGACCTCGGCGGCAATCTGCTGCAGAAGATCACGGAGGGCGCGACCATCCTCGGCATGTTTGTCATGGGCGCGCTCATCGCCAAGTGGACGCACATCGACATCCCGGTTGTGGTCTCGGAGATCATGAGCCCCGACGGGACGGTGGTCGTGACGACGGTGCAGAACATTCTCGATCAGCTGATGCCCGGCATGCTCGGCCTCGGGCTGACGCTGCTCCTGTGCAAGCTGCTCCGGCAGAACATCAACCCCATCACGCTGATCTTTGGGCTCTTTGCCGTCGGAATCATCGGCGCTTGGCTCGGCATTCTCGCCTGAGCAGGATTTTCGAGGGAAAGGGAGGACTTCTATGAAAACGAGAGCGGTTCGCCTGTATGGAAAGAATGACTTGCGTCTGGAGGAGTTCGACCTGCCGCCAATTCAGCCGGATGAGATCCTGGCCGAGATCGTTACGGACAGCCTCTGCATGTCTACGCTCAAGGCGGTGTTCAACGGCGCGGAGCATCGCAAGGTCCCGTCCGACATCGCAGAGCACCCCATCATCGTGGGGCATGAGTTCTGCGGGCGTATCCGCGCGGTGGGCGCGGAGTGGAAGGGACAGTACCATGTTGGTGATAAATTCGTCATCCAGCCGAATATCGGCGATGTGCGCGCCTACGCTCCCGGCTATTCCTTCCCCCATATCGGCGGCGACGCGACGTTCGGGATCTTTCATCGGCAGGTGATGGACAACGGGAGTCTGCTCGCCTACAACGGAGACTCCTATTTCGAAGGCTCCCTCGTCGAGCCGCTTTCGTGCATTGTCGGCGCCTTTCGCGCGCAGTACCACCTGCGGGACCAGTACAGCCATGAGCATATTATGGGAATTCGGCAGGGCGGCGCGATGGCGCTCCTCGGCGCGACGGGACCGATGGGCTTCCTCGCCGTTGATCTCGCGATCCACGGACCGGAGCGTCCGCGTCACCTCGTTGTGACTGGACGTACGCAGGCGAAGCTCGATCATGTGAGGCGTCTTTATCCCGTGGAGGAGGCCGCGGCACACGGCGTTGTCCTGCACTATGTCAACACGAGCGACACGCCGAACTACGCGGCAGAGCTGCGCGCACTCCTGCCCGCGGATGGGAAGGGCTTTGACGATGTGTTCGTTATGGCAGCGGATGAAAATATGGTAACGCAGGCAAGCGCAATGCTGGCGCTTGACGGCTGCCTGAACTTCTTCGCGGGACCGGTGGACAGCGTGTTCAGCGCGCCGATCAACTTCTTTGATGTGCACTACAACGTGACGCATATCGTCGGGACGAGCGGCGGGAACACGGAGGATATGAAGGAATCGGTTGCTCTTATCGAGAATAAGACCGTTCGGGTTGAGAAAATTGTCTCGCATATCCTCGGACTGAATGCCGTGCCGGAGACGACGATGAATCTCAAGAATATTCCGGGCGGCAAGAAGCTGGTCTATACGCATCTGGATTTTCCGCTTTCCCCGTTGACGGATCTCTCGCAGCTGCCGCATGCGGCGCGCCTTGGCGAGATTGTTGCGGACAACGGAGGATTTTGGTGCGCCGCAGCGGAGCGTGTCCTGCTTGGGGAACAACCGTAGGCCTATTTATGCGTAGCCGAGAGGGAAAGGAATAGACCCTTGTCTGAGCCAGTAAGCATTTTGGAGAAAATTTTTTCGATCTATCCTGTACTCTTTGACGCGGAGAAGCGCGTTGCGGACTATGTGCTGCAGAACGAGGCGAAGGTCGTCGACATGACGGTCTCAGATCTCGCTGCGGCGTGCGGAACGAGCGATGCAACGGTGGTCCGCTTCTGCAAGAAATGCGGCTGCAACGGCTTTCACCACCTGAAGATCAATATGGCAAAGGAGATGGCGACAAAACCCTCGGACGGGGCGCCTATTGTCGGCTCCAATGAACTTGACTGCGCGCGGATGGATGTGTCTTTGCGCAATATCTTCGCCAGCAAACAGGAGGAACTGCGTCAGACGCTCGCGGAGATCGATCCCGCCGTATTTCGCTCCGTGGTCGAGCGGATCCGGGCGGCGCGGTTCATTTTCTGCGCGGCGATGGGCAACACCATTCCCGTGGCCATGGATGCCGCCTACAAGTTCAACGAGCTCGGTCTTACGGCAATCTCCGCGCCTGTGTGGGAGAACATGCTCGCGATGATGCACACGGTGACGCCCGATGATGTGCTTCTCGCGATCTCTGCGTCGGGAGAGACCAAGGACCTCATGCGTATTGTCTCGGCGGCGCGCGGCAGGGGAGCGTACATTGTCCTCGTGACGAATCAGGTGCACTCCTCCATTGCGCGCGTCAGCGATCGTGTGCTCCATGCCGTGTCGCAGGAGCGGATGTTTTTCCGCACCTTCAGTTTTTCCTCGACGCGTCTCAGCATGACGGCAGTGATTGAGGCGGTCTACTACATGCTGCTCAGCGTGAAGCGCGACTCCTCCGCCCTCGTCGACACGCATGAACAGAGACTTTCCGAGCAGAAGCTGTAACGCTTCTGCTTTTTCTTCTTTCATGTCTTGACAGAATGGGAAAAACGGAGTAATATACAAACATACTTCTTAGATATGTTTACTATATCGCTGTCTGGGGAATAAAGGAGAAGTGCATCATGGCGAATGTTTATCAGAGTATTACGGAACTCATTGGAGGGACCCCGCTGCTCGCGGCAAAATCCTTTGCAAAGGCGCACGGCCTCAGGGCAGATTTGCTCGTGAAGCTCGAGTATTTTAATCCGGCGGGATCGGTCAAGGATCGTATTGCGATCGCGATGATCGAGCAGGCGGAGAAGGACGGCAAGATTGCGCCGGGGGCGACGCTGATCGAGCCGACGAGCGGCAACACGGGCATCGGCATTGCCTCCGTCGCTGCGGCACGCGGCTACCGCGCGATTCTCACGATGCCGGAGACGATGAGCGTGGAGCGCCGCAACCTCCTCAAGGCCTATGGGGCGGAGATCGTTCTGACGGACGGCTCGCAGGGGATGAAGGGCGCGATCGCACGCGCCGAGGAGCTGCATAAGGAGATCCCGAACTCGTTCATCCCTTCGCAGTTCGAGAACCCTGCAAATCCGGCGGTGCATGAGCGTACGACGGGACCGGAGATCTGGGCGGATACGGACGGCAGCGTGGATGCGTTCGTGTCCGGCGTCGGTACCGGCGGTACGGTTTCGGGCGTCGGTCACTATCTCAAGGGCAAGAAGCCCTCTGTTCACGTGGTTGCTGTGGAGCCGGCGGACTCCCCTGTGCTTTCGGGCGGCAAGCCGGGCCCGCACAAGATTCAGGGCATCGGCGCGGGGTTCGTCCCGGCGACGCTCGATACGAAGGTCTACGACGAGATCATCCAGGTGAAGAACGAGGATGCCTTTGCCTACGGCAAAGAGTTTGCGCGCCGCGAAGGCGTGCTTGTCGGCATTTCCTCCGGCGCGGTGCTTGCAGCGGCGACAGAGCTCGCCAAGCGTCCGGACTTTGTCGGCAAGACGATCGTCGTCCTCCTCCCGGACAGCGGCGACCGCTATCTCTCGACGGATCTCTTCCAGGATAAATAAAAAATTGAAATGGTGCGGCTCCTGTGCCGCATCGTTTTGGGCAAAAGGAAAGCGTCTCATCCGTATTGGATGAGACGCTTTTGTGCAGGAAGATCTCAGCGAAATGCATTCGCGAGGTTTCTGAGTCCCGTTTCGAGCGTCGCCCAGGGGCAGGCGATATTGATGCGCTGGAAGCCGCTGCCCCCTGCGCCGAAGATCGGACCGTCGTCGAGCCAGAGATGCGCCTCGCGGATGATCTTCCCGTTGAGGTCTTCATCCGAAAGTCCGCAGGCGCGAAAGTCCAGCCAGAGGAGATATGTACCCTCGGGCTCGATGATCTTTACCTTCGGCAGGTGTTCGGCGAGGAATTTCTTCGTGCGCGCATAGTTTTCCTCCACGTAGGCGAGGAGTTCCGAGAGCCAGGCGGCACCGTGCTCGTATGCCGCCTTTGCGCCTGCAAGGCCGAGCGTATTCGGCTCATCATATCCGGTTGCGCTGAGTTCCTTTTTGAAACGGCTGCGCAAATCTTCATTTCGAATGAAGATATTGGAGATCTGAAGCCCCGCGAGGTTAAAGGTCTTACTCGGCGAGGTGCAGGTAACGGTGACGGCTGCAGCCTCCGGGGAAAGCGAGGCGAACGGGATGTGCCGGAAGCCCGGGCGTATGAACTCCTCGTGAATCTCATCTGCGATGACAATAACATTGTGACGCAGGCAGACGGCGGCAAGCTGCTCAAGCTCCGACCGACGCCAGACGCGCCCGACGGGATTGTGCGGGCTGCACAGGATAAAGAGCTTGACCTTGTGCGTGAGGATCTTCTGCTCAAAGTCCCTGAGATCGATTGTATAGCAGCCGTCCGTGAGCTGCAGGGGATTGTCGGCGAGAACACGTTTGTTTTGCCGAATCATATTGGCAAAGGGATAGTAGACCGGCTGCTGGATCAGCACACCGTCGCCCGGCTCTGTAAAGGCGCGAATCGCCGTTGCGACGGCAAAGACGACGCCGGGTGTGATGACGAGATCGCGCCGCTCCACCTCCCAGTCGTGGCGTGTGCGGAACCAGTTCTGCAGGACGGTGAAGTAATCGTCCTTTGGCTGCGTGTAGCCGAAGATGCCGTGCTCGGCACGCTGCTTCAGCGCCTCGATGACGGGGGCCGGCGTGCGAAAGTCCATATCGGCGACCCAGAAGGGCAGAACATCCTTCGGATAGCCGCGCTCGGCGGCAAAGTCATATTTGATGCTCGAGGTATTGCGGCGGTCGATGATTTCGTCAAAATTAGCAGGCATGATCGTTATCCTTTCTGCGCGGCAGCGTGCAGTGCCTGCGCGAGATCGTCCTTCAGATCGTCCGCGTCCTCAAGACCGACGGACAGGCGCAGGAGGCGATCGTCGAGCCCCGTGCGCTCAATCAGCTCATGCGGCATCTCTGCATGGGTCTGGACGATGGGATAGGTGAGGAGACTCTCGACGCCGCCGAGGCTCTCAGCGAACGCGATGAGCTTCAGATGTGCGAGGACGTTCTGCGCAATCGCGGCTGTCTGCACCTTAAAGGAGATCATGCCGCCGAATCCTTTGCTCTGGCTCTGCTGAAGGGCGAAGCCCGGATGATCGGAGAGACCCGGATAGTAGACGTCCGTAACCTCGGGCAGGGAGGGCAGCCACTTTGCGATCGTAAGAGCGCTCTCTGACTGGCGCTCGATGCGGACACCCAGCGTCTTGAGACTGCGCAGCATCAGCCAGGAGTCCATCGGGGAGAGATTCGGCCCCTCGGATTTGACCAGCAGTTCGAGTTCCTTTGCGAGATCGGATTCTGCATCCTTTACCGCAAGGAAGCCGCAGATCACGTCATTGTGGCCGCAGAGATACTTCGTGCCGCTCTCGACAACGATATCTGCGCCGAGATCGAGCGGCTTTTGGAAATGCGGAGAGAGAAATGTGTTGTCTGCGACAAGCAGAGCCTTGTACTCGTGGGCGATATCCGCAAGTGCACGGATGTCCGTGATGAACATCATCGGGTTGGAGGGCGTCTCGATGAGGACGACCTTCGTCTCACGGCACATCTTCGCACGGACGAGCGCCGTGTCGCGCATATCGACATAGTCGAAGGTGATGCCGTAACGGCTGTATATATCATTTGCGAGGCGTACGGTACCGCCGTAGAGATCCTCGGGCAGGAGTGCGTGGTCGCCCGGACTGCAGAGGGCAAAGACAAGATTGATCGCGGCCATTCCCGAGGAGAGCGCCCATGCGCGCCCCCCGCCCTCGAGGAGCGCGACTGCCTGCTCGAGAGCACTGCGCGTCGGATTCGCGACGCGGCCGTAGTCATAGCCGGTGCTCTGACGGAATGCGGGATGGCGGAACGTCGCCGACAGATAGACGGGGCTGCTGAGCGCCCCCGTCGTATCGTAGCGGTGACAGCCGTGTACCTCTGCAGAGAAATCTTTCATAATATATCCTCCCCTGATGCATTGCTTCTATCATATGGTTGATGACATTATAATAGCCATGCGGACACTCTGTCAATCAAAAAATATATAAAACCTGCTTGACAACTATGTTAATCTGTTGTATGATGACGAAACAATAAAGTAAAAACCTATATACAAACAATGTTTTACGAAAGGGAGTAACATTATGGCGCTATCGAAGAAAGAGCTGGTTCTGAATGCAATGGACCGCAAAGAGGTGGAACGTGTGCCGTCGGGCTTTTGGTTCCACTTCCTCAAAGATGAGACGCATGCGGACGCGTTCACGCATCCGGAGCTCGAAAAGCAGTTGCTCGAGGGCGAGATTCGCTACATTGACGAGGTCCAGCCGGATTTTGTAAAGATCATGACGGACGGCTTTTTCGCCTATCGCAATCCCGCGATCCAAAAGGCGACGACGGCGGCGGAACTTGCAAAGATACAGCCGCTTTCGGACGACGATCCGTATTTTGTCCGCCAGGTTGCCTATGCCAAGGAGCTCACGCGGCGTTACGGCAGCGATATTGCCATGTTCTACAACCTCTTTTGCGCGGGGACGATTTTGAAGTTCGTCCGCCCGGGCACAATCTCTGAGAATGAGAAATTCCTTGCCCAACTGATCCAGGAGGACAAGGCTGCGGTGCGCGCCGCATTCGATGTCATCTCCGCCGATATTGCAAAACTCGCAGAGCGCATTATCAAAGAAGGCGGCGCGACGGGCGTCTACTTCAGCCTTCAGAACCTTGCGGGGAGTGCGGATCGTGCGCTTTATGATGAAGTGTTTGCGCCGGGCGAGAAGGAGATCCTGCGTGCGGCGAATCATGCGAGTGCGTACAACATTCTGCACATCTGCGGCTATCTCGGGCATCGCAATGAGCTCGACTGGTACAAGGACTACGAGGCGAAGACGATCAACTGGGCGGCGGTTGTCGAGGGCGTTCCGCTCGAAGAGGGAAAGAAGATTTTCCCGCACCATGCGCTGCTCGGCGGATTCGGCAATCTGCCGAATGATGTCCTCTGCAGCGGCACACGCGCAGAGGTCGAGGCGGAGACGCGCCGCATTCTCGCGGCGGCGGGGCGTATCGGCGTTATCCTCGGTGCGGACTGCACCGTACCTTCGGATACGGACTGGCAGCGGTTTGAGTGGGTGCGCAGCGCGGCGCGCGAGGCCTAAGAGGGAGGAAGTACGATGAATTTCAAGAAAATCGGCAAGGCGGCACTTACGGGACTGATCGCAGCGGCACTCGCTGCAGGACTCGCCGGCTGCGGCAAGGACAGCGGTGCAGACGGCGGCGCGAAGTCTGCGGACGGCAAGAAGGTCATTACCGTCGCACATACGAACTACTATGTGCCCTATGACTTCGTCAATGAGAAGGGGGAATCCGACGGCTTTGAGGTCGCTGTGATGAAGGAAGTGGCAAAGAAGCTGCCGCAGTACGAGTTCCAGTTTGTACCGACCTCGGACGACGATTTGCTGATCGGCGTCGAGTCGGGGAAATACACGGTCGGTACCAAGGGGATTTGGATCACGGACGCGCGCAAGAAGAAATATGTCTTCCCGAAGAATAACATCGGCGCCAGCGTCATCGGCCTTGCGATCCGCAAGGAGAATGCGGGTGAGATCACGGATCTCCCGTCCTTTGCGAAGTTCAGCGGAAAGCTTGTGCCGATCGCACCGCAGGATGCGCGCTACATGGTCATTGACACCTATAATAAGGAGAACCCCGACAACCAGATCCAGCTGACCTCATCCGAGTCGTTCCAAGTTGCGGACGCATACAGCTGGGTCTTGGAGGGACGGTATGACGGTTATTTCGAGGTTGAGTTGAGCTACAAGAACAACATTGCGAACGCGGATGCGCCCTATCATCAGTTCAACGACAGGCTGACCTATATCCGCTACAAGGGCATTCCGACCTACCCGATTTTCAACAAGAAGGAGCAGGCGTTTGCGGATGAGTACGACAAGGCGATCGAGGAACTGCGCGCTGAGGGCAAGATCGCGGAGCTGGAGCAGAAATATTTTGGAGAGAGCCTCTCTGATTATCTGAAGTAAGCTGTGAATTGAGGGGGACGAAGGGTGGACACACGGGCATTTGATATTGGCATGATCGGACAGGTGATGCCGGATCTTCTTTCCTATCTCGATGTGACTCTGCTCGTCGGTTTCGTCAGCATAGCACTCGGCTCGCTGCTCGGCGCTCTGATCACATGGGCGAATCTCGGCGGTCCGGCACCCCTGCGCTGGCTTGTTGTCGGCTATGTGTATGTCATGCGCTGTACGCCGTCGATCGTCCTGCTGTTCATTGTATTCTATGGTTTGCCGAAACTGCTGGATACGATGTTTGGCTACGATATGAATGCGATGCACCGGGCCGTCTTTGCGATCATCACGTTTACGCTGCTCTTTGGCGCATACATCTCGGAGGTATTTCGTGCAGCGTATTCCGCTGTCCCGCGCGGACAGTATGAGGCCGCGGTAAGCGCAGGACTCACGCCGTTTCAGGCGTTCCGTCACGTGATGCTGGGGCAGACGGCGATCATTGCGCTGCCGAACTTCGGCAACGCGGCGATCAATCTGCTCAAGGAGGCATCGCTCGCCTATACGATAGGTCTGATTGATCTCATCGGCAAGGGAAATCTCATCATCGCGCAGAATTTTGGCGCGTACGGCATTGAGATCTATCTTGCCTGCATGCTCGTCTACTGGGTGATGGTGCTCCTCCTGGAACAAGTCTTTCACTGGCTGGAGAAGCGCTTGGACAAAGGGACGAGTCTGCGCGCAGCGTCTGCCGAAAAGCACGGGGGAACACAGCTGAGAGGAGGGGACGCCGTTGGAGCTGGATCTTGACTTTATGCGGGAGACCTTCCTGCTTGTATGGCAGGGAGCAGGCGTCACGCTCTCGCTGACAGCACTCGCACTCATTTTTGCGGCGCCCGTTGGGTTTTATTTCGCCGTTCTGCGCGTACGCGGCTATCGCGTCGGCGGGAGCATCGCGCGCTTTTATGTCTCGTTTGTCCGCGGTACGCCGCTGATTCTGCAGATTCTTCTGCTGTACAGCCTCCTGCCGAGTCTGCTCAACGTGCTCGTGAAAGACATAGGGCTTGAGATCAATGTGTTTGAGGCGGTCGATCCCTTCTGGTATGCCGTCTTCATCTTTACGATCAATACGATCGCGCTCCTGACGGAGGCGTTCCGCTCGGCACTCCTTGCCATCCCGAAGGGACAGCTGGAGGCGGGACTGGCGGGCGGGCTCAGCGAGCTGCAGACCTATTTGCACGTTATTATCCCGCAGGCGCTCGTCGTGGCGCTGCCGAGCATCGCGAACATTACGGTCAATCTCATCAAGGGAACATCGCTCGCGTTCCTCATGACGGTCAAGGACATCACGGCGGTCGGAAAGGTCGCCGCATCCTACGGCTACAACTATATCGAGGCGTATCTCGATGTGTTCCTTGTCTATCTTGTGCTCTGCACCGTCGTTCAGCTGCTCTTTGCGGCAGCGGAGCGGCGCGTCGGAGCTTTCCGCGGTCAGAATTAGAGCTTTGGGAGGGGAGAATATGCTGCTGCACGTTCAAAATGTACGCAAGAGTTTTGCGCAGACGGAGGTACTGAAGGATGTCAGCCTCAGCGTCGAAAAGGGAGACGTCGTCGTCATCCTGGGGCCCAGCGGCTCCGGCAAGACAACGCTCCTGCGCTGCCTCAACTTTCTCGAGCGCGCTGACGGCGGCGTGATGGATTTTCACGGGGTGCATCTTTCCCTTGCGGAGGCATCGCATCGGGCGGTCGCGGATGTGCGGAAGAAGACGGGATTTGTCTTTCAGAACTACAACCTCTTTGCCAATAAGACCGCGCTCGAGAATGTAACGCTCGGGCTCACGGTTGGGCGCGGCATCCCGAAAGCACAGGCGCATGAGACCGCGATGGAGGCGCTGCGCAAGGTCGGCATGGAGAACCGTGCAGACTACTACCCCGCGCAGCTCTCGGGCGGTCAGCAGCAGCGCGTCGGCATTGCGCGGGCCATCGCGGCAAAGCCCGACGTCATCCTCTTTGACGAGCCGACCTCTGCGCTCGATCCGGAGCTGGTCGGCGAGGTGCTGCAGGTTATGAAGCAGCTTGCCGAGGAGGGGACGACGATGATCGTCGTCACGCACGAGATGAAGTTTGCGCAGGACGTTGCGACCCATGTCATCTTTATGTCGGACGGCGTCATCGTCGAGGAGGGGAGCGCGCACGAAATCTTCACCGCGCCGCGTGAGGACCGCACGCGGCGCTTCCTTCGCCGCATCCTGCCCGAGGACTATGAGCCGGCTGCACTGATCTGAGCATGAAAAAAAGGAGCTGCTGCACGAAGTCAAAACAACTTCGTGCGGCAGCTCCTTTTTATGCAGGTCTATGCGTCGCCTGTGTTCTTGTTGGTCGGAACGGCAATGCCGCTCCGATCTGCCTTCTTCTTTCCGGCAGCGGTCTTTTGGTATGCCCTCAGCGCGGCAAGGAGAGAAGGATCATCTGCCTGCGCTGATGTGAGCGCGTCCTTTTCCTTCTCCTGCGCCTTCGCCGTCTCGGCATCGCGGTCGGCACGCTCCTGTATTGCCTGGCCGCGCAGCTTCCTGTTGTGCGCTTCTTTTTGCTTCATCTCCATTTTCAGCTGGCCGATCTGCATCTGATACAGATCACGCTGTTTTTCGATTTCTTTGTCAGTTGCAAGTCCGTCCGTCACAAGCTTGTCGAGTTTCTCCATATTGCCGTGCAGCTCGTTCAGCTTGTCCTCGTCCGTGAGGTCGGTATCCGTGCGGATGCGTTTCTCGATCTCCTCCGCCTGCACCTTCTTCGCATGCTTATCGGCACGTTCCCGCTCGTTTGCCGCAAGAGCTGCCTCTGCAGGCGTCAGATCCGCGTCCCTATCGTCGCTTTCGCTGAGGGCTTTTCCCTTTGCACTGATATAGACTTCGGCCGCATGGCCTAGAATTTCCGCTGCCGGATTCTGTCTGCGCTCAGGAGATTTTCCCGCTGCCGCAGAATTTTCTCCGTGCAGGAACGAGAGCTTATTTGAAACGTGTACCGTGCTCATGCCGTCATCTCCAATCCATGGACGATTCTTCCTAATAGCATTATCGGTGTCTATGCTTTCATATTAAGTCATTCGGCGAAGAGAAGACGGGCAGTGCCGCTTTTATCATCCGAAGGAAGCGAAAAGCAGAGATATAAAACTCTGTTGTGTTGTAAAAATACAATGATTCAGTATTATCCCTTGAACTCTACCCCAACCCCTTAAATATACGGTTTCTCGTCGATAAAATAGAGCCTTGTCTACAATTTGCCTACAAACCCATCTTGTCTACAACTCCCTCGAAGATCGCAGCGGTCTCTTGCTGCATCTCCTCCGTATCGTGAGAGTAGAGGTTTTGGGTGATCGTTGCATCAGCGTGTCCCAGGCGTGCAGCAACATCCACAGGTTTCGCCCCGGCCTCAATCAGCTTTGTTGCGTGCGTATGGCGGAAACTATGGGCATTGAGCCCTTGCGCTCTGAGAATCTGCTGAAATGCGGCATAGCGTACCGGCAACCCAAATTTGTCGGTACATATCAGGTGGCGCTGTCTTGCTCCATCAGGTGGCGCCTCTATACGCGGCTCTGTGACAATGCGCCCGTCTGCCATCTCGTAGACGCATTGATACGCCCCGCCCAGCAACAGGGCGCGTTTGGACTGCTGAGACCGCCACACGCGCAGCGCGGAGATGATATGCGCATCTAGGCTGATCGTTCGTACGCTGGTACGCGTTTTCGGCGGCGCAAAGAAAAATCCTCGGGCAGCTCTGCTGTCGATCACCTGTCGGGCAATCGTAAGGCGGCCTGCATCGAGATCTGCATCCTCCCAGGTGAGCCCCAGTATCTCAGAGATGCGCGCACCGGTATGGAAGGCAAGCAGGATAATGATGCGGTATTTGTGCTTTTCGGGATATTTTCGCAGGAGCGCGGCAAGGATATCGGGGGTTATGATCACACGGGGAATTACCGTTTTAGGGGCTGATCGCGGGATAGTGAGCCCTGTGCAGGGGTTCGCAGGAATAAGCTCTGCGGGGTAGACAGCATACTTGAGTGCGTGCGAAAGCACTACGCGGGCGTTTGATATGGTTCGCATGGCAAGCCCCTGTGCAGCGAGTGCGTGGAGCCAAGCATCAACATCCCGAGGCCGCAGCTCCTGCAGGAGGATACTGCCAATGTAAGGGACGATACGGAGCCGGATGGCGGCTGCATACTGTTCATAGGAGAGTCGGGAGATATTCGGACGGGATACGTTTTCGAGCCACGCTGCGAGGTAGTCCTTCAGCTGGATCCGCTCGCTCGTGATGCCGATGTTGCCGCTCTTCCAGTCTGCGTACGCGGCGACACCTGCATCATACGCCTCCTGCTCCGTCTCGTAACCGCCCTTTTCGACCATCTTGCGCCGCCCTGTGGTCGGATGCCTGCCCGCGTCAAATGAGTAAGAGTACGTCTTGCCACGCTTTCGCGTACGGATCGTTGCTTTTTTGGACATAATAATACACCTCCGAAGGATTCGTTGTGGAATAATCCCCGCAGGTGTGATATACTTTCGCTTGGGAGTGCGTATATCTCTACGGGGATACGTGCGGCCGCTCATCGTGTTGACGCACGGTGGGCGGTTTTTTATTTGGAAAGTGAAAGAGGCGTCAGCTATTGCCAACGCCTCTTTGGATAGAAAACTGAACCCTTACGGGTAAGATACTTACATTATAGCAGGTATATAGTTTCTGTCAAGGCGTTATGCGCTCATTTAATTTTTTGAGAACCTGAGCAAATTTTATAGAATCCATGTAGAGACGTAGTTCATTTGAGGTTTTGGGCTTCTCTATACGAATTTTACTGATATATCGTATTTGATTCATGACCACTTGGCAGCCCTTTTTATACCCGTGTATGGCGCCAATACCAAGATCAACATTTACGGGATGCGCATGCTGCCCTCTTGTCTGATCGTAGGAGCTGATCGGCGCGACGAGGATCACACCGGAGCGCGGATTGTTGCCCTTCTCCAGCACAACAGCATAGTGCCGACCACCGAACTCGCCGCCCACATTGAATCCGAAATCTACAAGAATGATTTCTCTTTGCTTGTACGCCTTCAGTGAACGCGGGGAAAAGGTGTCCTCACGTTGAAGGTATACCGCCCATTTTGTAATCCAGTCAATAAGAATCAGTGCTTTTTTGATCGGCTTCTTTATGAGAACTTCTTTGAACGCCTGAAAAGCAATCGCAGACTGGCGTTCCTTAGTTCTCCGCATCGTAACAGACGCCTCAAGGAGCGGAGATACAAACGCTGAGAAATCGAGAACCTCCGCACGCATCTCTGGGGAAAGATCTTTTAGTGTGACCGTCGTACCATTTTGTGTAGTCACATGAATCAGTGAGAATATCACATGAATTGTTTTCTCAATATTAGCATCAATGATAGCGATGGCGTTATCATAGTTTGTATCAAAGGACGATACGCCATCATGCGTAACAATCATTTTCTCTAAAGCGGTTCTTGTCTGTTTGAAAATTTGTGGGTTTGCTGTATAGACCTTTGATATTCGTACAAAATAGGTACTGAAATCAGTATCTGCTTTGATCTCGATGTGTTTATGAACAGAAATCTTTACCTCTTGCATAGTATCGCCTCTTCCTTATACCATCTTCAATCCGACAAACTCCTCCGGCACTCCGGCCGCTCCCCCAAGTTGGTACACGGTGCATTCAGGATATTCTCGCAGTACGTCATCTGGCAGAAGGAGCTCGACCGCGAATGTATTGGCCTGGCGCTCGAATTTGCTGTGTAGATTAAGCGTTTTTGTGTCCATGAACACAGTGTTCAACTTTCGATGCATCTGCATATGTCCGAGTTCGTGGGCGAGGACAAAACGCACAGCAATCTCATCCAAGGTATCGGATAAGTATATAATATGGTTGCGTTTGTGGTACTGATAGAATCCGTTCAGTCCAACTAAGGAGCAGTAGATCAGGACAACATCGAGTGCTCGCGCGATGACGAAAGGATCGTTCGAGCCGCACCGACGCATAAGTTTAATGGCACAATCCCTTGCAGTCATAACTTTAGCCCTCGGGCCGGAATTTCTTCGGCGTATACTTTGCCTTGTTGCGTTTCTTTGCCATCTCCATCCCGATCTGCATGGCGTCGAGGATGGACTGTATGCTCTCGGGGCTCGCGGGTTGTCCGTCAAACATCAACCCTTCCTCCTGCATAAGGGTTTCCTTCATCTTATCCATCATACGCGTAATTTCGCGTTCGTCCTTCGCATTTAGGGCGGGGAGATCATCAGGCGAGTTTAGAGTTATTGGCTGATCCCCATCTAATATCTTCAATAATGTATCAACATCTGTTTTGGTCGCGCGAGCAATTTTCTCAAACGTCTGCATCGTTGGGGAGATTGATTTTCCTGTCTTGGGGTTCACTCCCTTTTCCAGTACATTGATATATGCCTTGCTAAAGCCACATAGATCTGCTAGTGCTTGCATAGAGAGCCCATGCTGATCTCTATATGTTTTCAGCCACTCACCGATTTTCATAGAGTTCACCTCAATTCAATGTCAACTATATTTTACATCCGCGAAATAAAAATGTCAATTATACTTGACAAGAAAAAATCCGTCTATTATACTAGACGATGGAGAGAATGAAAGGAGGTGTAGTATGGGCTACAGAGTGAAGGAAGTTCGTCTTGCAAAGAAAATCTCGCAAGACGAACTCAGCAAAGTGTCTGGCGTATCGAGGCAGACGATTTCCGACCTTGAGAGCGGAGAGGTTGTCAATACAACAACGGCAACATTGACGAAGCTCGCGGACGCTTTAGGGTGCAATGTGGGCGATATTTTTGTCCTTGATGTCTAGTATAATAGACGAAAGGGGGAGGAGAAACATCATGAAAACGTGTTACTACGTCAAGACCCGCATCGATAATTGCGGTCATGCGTCCGTGATCGAAACGGGTGCTGTTGACGTGAAGGAGCTGCCAGAGGGGCGCTGCTCTTCGACAGACTACGAGGACGTCTATACGGACTGGTTCGAGAGCCGTGAAGAGGCGGGCGACTTCGTTCGTGAGGCGCAGGGGTCGCACGACGCAGAGAGCAGGATGAAAGAAATTCTAAGGTCAAGCGAAGTTTCACAGCGGCGTCTTAGTTTGCTCGCTCAAATGCGTTCGGACTTAGCAAAAAAGACGCTCATCGCATGGGTCCAAGATGACCAGCTCCGCGAGAAATACGCCGAACTGGTCGGCAAGCTTGATGATGCGATGGTCGCCGAAGCGCAATATCTCGCAGGGTTGTATGACGGTGTTACAGACATTGCAGCTGCTGAGGCAAAATGCCTAACTGAGATTTTTCGGGAGCCAAACAAAGGGGCGTGACTGCACCGAAAGGAGGCAAAGGGATGGAAAAAGAGATCGTGATTGAGGTGATACCGGATGACGGCCGCTGGATATCAGCGCAGCTGATTATCGAAAAAATATGCGAAGCCTACGCGTATGAGCTTGGTAGGCTTCGCATTGAAGTCAAGGGCGTTGTCAGTTGTTGAAGACAAGATACTGGATCTCGTTGCCGTGAACGGATACCGATTCCTTCGGGCTCGTAAACACATAGGGCCTATCAATCATCGGTACTTCTTGAAAATGGGGCTCATCGAAGTTTTGCACATTGTTAATGGAGTGAAAAACTTTGACGGTAGTCAAGTTCTCTACATTAACAACGGCTTGATTCTTTAAACGAATTTGAACGGATACCATACGGAACACCTCCTTTCCGTGTCCAGTATATCACGGCGAGGAGGGAGCAACAACCGCGAGAGGAGGTGAATCTATGGCAGATATGCAGCTACTCAGGGCAAAGCTGAAATACAATGGCATGACCTATCAGGAGGCGGGCGAGTTCATCGGCGTGGGGCGTGATACGTTCTCACGGAAACTGCGGGATGATGGAAAAGCATTGACACTTGGTGAAATCCGTGAGCTGGTGCGCATTATGGGTCTGACACAAGAAGAGGTATGGCAGATATTTTTCGGCAAATGAAAAGACGGGATGCTGCTACATCCCGTCTTTAAGGGAAATTGACAGAACGGTTACTTTTTACCACGTGAGGGGCGTTGTGCAAGGGCGCTTCCCGCAGCAGTTTTAGAAGTTGCTCCGGTACGACCATCGCGCAGAACTTTGGACGCCGCGCTTGCCGCGCGAGCAGAAGTGACCTTGTTGCCGGTTGATTTCGCCATACTCTTTCCTCCTTTCATCAATATGCAAGCATTATACAACATATTGGTGAATAAATCAAGTGTTCCCACTATATGTAGTACTTTATAACGATAGACAGGAGACACACATCATCCGCGCAATAGAGAGGAGGTGACACAATGGCAAGTATTAATCCATTCGACACACTGCGGGACGAACTGACGAAGATTATCCGCAGCATCGTCCGCGAGGAGCTGCAAGCGCTCAAGGTACAGCAGTCGGAGTCCCCGACCACCGTACAAGAGTCCGATCGGCTTCTCAGCCTTGAGGAGGTCGCAGCGCGACTTGGCTGCGGCAAACAGCTTGTTACGCAGCGTATGGCACGCGGTGAGATCATCTGGACGGCGGAGGCGGGTACGGGAGATCGCAAGGTCAAGCGGTCGCGCCTCGAGGAGTATATTCAGAGTTTGCCGGAGTTCCGAGGACGTAAAAGCGACCCTGTGCCGGTGCTGGAGAGCACCAGAAAGGAGGCAGTCGCATGACAGACGCAAAGACAATCATCGCCGGATGCTGTATCGCCGGCGCCGCAATCCTCTTTTCAGGGGCGTGTAACCCCTGGGACGACGGAGAGGGGGCGGTGCTTGTCGAGGAGGTCTATACCGTCAAAGAAGGCGATACGCTCTGGGATATCGCCGAGGAGTACGTCGCCAAGAACACGGGGACGAGGCGCTACATCTTGGAATACAAGGAGGGGATCTACGAAAATAACCCCTGGCTTGTAGAGCGTAAGGGGCTCATTTGCCCCGGTGATCAGCTGGTATTGACCTATTGGGTCAAGGAGGAGACACGATGAAATGGGACATCTGCCGTCAAGTAGTCGACGGCATCCTGCCGATGTGGCGGGCGTGCCGGACGGTTGGCGGCGTGAGGGAGATGGACCCCCGCGCCTTTGGGACACAAGTAGAGGCGCAGCAGAGGGCGCACGAACTCAACGAAAAAGAAAAAGCGCCCAAAGCGGCGGCAACCGCTCTGAGCGCAGGGCAATAAAGCTATATCATATAGTATATCACGGATGAGGAGGAATAGCAAACATGAGATACAGGGTAAATTTCCGTATTGAGGGGGCTGTCGAGGTAACAGCCTCATCTGAGGAGGAGGCAGAGGAGATCGTCGAGGGTATGGAGCGTGGCGATCTGTTCAAGGTGTTTGACTTCGATGAGCAGGGATTCTCGGCTGCAGGGTATGAGATGAGTGAGGAGGAGTAGAGATGGCAAAACTCATCATGACCGTCGCTGAAATGGAGGACGAACAGAAGTGGCTCGAGGCCCGACGCGCAGGCATTGGCGGCAGCGATGCCGCTGTCATCGTTGGTCTCAACCGCTGGAAGTCTCCCTTTCAGCTCTGGCTCGAGAAGACGGGCAAGGCAGAGCCGGAAGACCTCAGCGACAACGAATACGTCTACTGGGGCAAGGTGCTCGAGGAGGCGGTCGCGAAACGTTTCTGCGAGCTGACAGGAAAGAAGGCGCAGCGGCGCGGGCTCTTGCAGATGGATGGTTGTCCATACATCATAGCAAGTGTCGACCGCATGGTCGTCGGTGAGAACGCGGGCCTTGAGTGCAAGACTTGCAACGGCTTCGCGGCGAAGGAGTGGGAGGACGACGAAGTCCCCGCCGCCTACTATGTGCAATGTCAGCACTACATGATGGTCACGGGCTGCGAGCGATGGTACATCGCTGTTCTGATCGGCGGGAATAGGTTCGTGTGGAAGGAGATTCCACGCAATGACAAAGAGATTGATCTCCTGTTCCAAGCAGAGACTGAGTTCTGGCATAAGGTTCAGGAGGGTATCATGCCAGAGGTGGACGGAAGCGAGAGCTGCAAGGATGCCCTCGTCGCAGAGTTTCAGGGCGGCATCGCTGAGCCGTTAACGCTTCCAGGCATGGCAGTGGGGATCATCGAGCAAATCCGTAAAATCGAGGATGCGAAAAATGATCTCGAAAACAACAGCGAGTTTTATAAGAATCAGCTCCGCAAGATGATGGGGAGCTACGAGCTCGGATATGCGGGAGATTACAAAGTCTCATGGAAGGCACAGGCGGGGCGCACAACCATCGACAGTAAGGCACTCAAAGAAAAGGAGCCGGAAATCTACGCCAAGTATGCCAAGCAGGGCAAGCCGACCCGAGTACTGCGGATCAGCTGATAAGGAGAAGGGAGAAATTTATCATGGCAAGTGTAAAAGGCGGCGCAATTCAGAAAGCGCAGGAACAGAAGACCGTGGCGGCACAGCAGCAGAAGTCAATCAAAGACCTCATCATTTCGATGGAGGGGCAGATCGCGAAAGCACTGCCCTCCGTCCTTACTCCCGAACGCTTCACACGCATGGTGCTCACGGCACTCAGCACGAACCCAACACTGCGTGAGTGTACGCCGGCCAGTTTCCTCGGAGCGATGATGCAGGCGGCGCAGCTGGGGGTCGAGCCGAATACACCGCTCGGGCAGGCGTATCTTATCCCGTATAAAAACCACGGGACAATGGAGTGCCAATTCCAGCTCGGCTACAAAGGGCTTCTCGACCTTGCGTATCGGAGCGGTGAAGTCGTCATCATCCAGGCACACGAGGTCTACGAAAACGATACGTTTGAGTATGAGTTCGGCCTTGAACCGAAACTCAAACACATTCCGGCAACAGGCGAGAAAGGTGCTGTCACGCACTACTACGCTATGTTCAAAACCAAGAGTGACGGTTACGGATTCCATGTAATGAGTCGCGCTGAAGTAGAGGCTTTCGCGCAAAAGTACAGTTTCGCGTACAAGAAGGGCTATACATCTCCGTGGACGACGAACTTTGACGAGATGGCGAAAAAGACCGTTCTCAAGGCGTGCCTCAAATACGCACCGATCAAGACCGAGTTCGCGCGTACGCTGAGCGCCGACGAGACCATCAAGACATCAATCGCGGCGGATATGGTCAGCGAGGCAGACGAGACGGACTACATCGATGCTGAAGCCGTTGAAGTCGAGGACACACCCACTGAAGATTCGCCGAAGCCGAACAAGTTTATGAGTGCGGCAAAGGATGCACCAGATAACGTTGACCCGGAGACGGGCGAGATCAAATGATTCTGGTTGGCAGCGTTGTCGGGGAGACGGACAGAGGTATTAATATCTTTGTCCCCTTCCCGGAGCGCATAGATAAGCTCTATGGCTGTCATGAGAGTGTTGGTGTAGAGTTCGTTGACAAGCGTCGTATCAGTGCGAAGCAGCGAAAGAAAGCCTATGTACTGATCTCATACATCGCCGCATGGTGGGGATATACCCCGCTGGAGTGTATGAAGGAAATGCTCAAGCTGATGTTTGTTGGCGAGGCTGAGACGCTCCGACGTTCGTTCTCTCTCTCGGACTGCGATATGACTACGGCGCGGCTGTTTATCACGTATCTCATCGACTTCTGCGTGCTTCACGGTGTGGATGTAGGAGAGCCGCTATACGCACTCTCGGAGGACATACCTAGGTATGTGTGGGCATGCCTCATGAACAAGCGGTGTGCGGTGTGTGGGCGGAAAGCGGAGCTGCATCATTTTGACCATGTTGGAATGGGCCGCAATCGCAAGGAGATCTGTCACATCGGAATGCGTGCGCTGCCTCTTTGCAGGGAGCATCACACGGAGATACATGCAGTAGGGTGGGAGGATTTTCTAAGGAGGTACATCCTTGAGCCGGTGAAGATTGACGAGCGGATCGCGGATGTGTACCGATTGTGGAAGAATAGGAGGTAAAGATATTGTTTATCGTTAAAGACTTGGAACGGCTGAGAGAGTATGGATTTAAACCATTGGGCTATAAAAATTCCAAGGGACTTGAAATCTATCAGAAGGAGATAGGTGTATCCAAATATGATGGCGCAATCGCAACTCTAGAACTTATTGTGAATGCTCAAGGGGCAAGAGAGAATGAAGTTATGATTTGCTGTGATGCAGATTTTGTCTCAAGTTTAGATGATACTCGCGCTGTCATGTGGGATTTTGAAGAAATTTCTGAGATGTTGAATGATGATGTGATTGTGTGGAGCAAACTCCCAAGACCATAGAGAAGAGAGGTGAATGGTGTGCTGACGCTGATTGATCGGTTCAGAATGTTTGCAAGGGCAGCATCGGCGGACGATCGAATCGGCTCCATCGAAATAGCGGTTTATACAATGCTGCTGAGCATTGACAATGACCTGCTGTTTCAGGAGTGGTTCGGGTGCTCTGATCGTCGCTTGCAAGATATGACCAACGTCGGAAGCGTGAATACCATCACAAAAGCGAAGAACAGGCTGAAGCAGCTCGGGTGGATTGATTTCAAGACAGCGGGCAAAAAGACGACATTGTATAAATTGACCATCCCGACATGTGCGACAGATACTGCGACAGTATGTGCGACAGATACTGCGACAGATACTGCGACAGTATGTGAGACAGATACTGCGACAGTATGTGAGACAGATACTGCGACATTAAGAAGACAAGACAAGACTGCTAGACAGATAGACAAAGCAGCTGCTGATGCGCGCGCGCGCGAGGAGGGCAACTCTCTCGCAGCGGTGGTGCAGGCGTTCGAGAATAACATCCACCCCGTCACAGGGAAGACCGAGCAGGACGCTCTTGTTGACCTCATGGACGAATACAGTGCTCTTTGGGTGACAGAGGCGATCAAGGAGGCGGCGTTATCCAACGCGCGTAATCTGCGCTATATCACGGCGATTCTTGAGCGGTGGAATCGTGAGGGATTCAAGGCACCTCGGAAAGGAGTGAAGAGCAGTGGAACAAGCAGGGACAATAGCCGAGAAGCTCTTGAAGCGCGGTATCCGGATTTCGTCGAAGCCGACCGAAACCACGTCTACCCGTGGGAAGTACAATCTCCCGGCAGAGGAGATCGAGCGGCATCGGGATGAGATCGCGGAGATTGAGCGCCTGCAAGACCTCTGCCGCGGATGCACGGGAGAGACCTGCAAGCAACCCTCACGGGGGATGATCCCCGTCGTGGATACGTCCTATGGGCGGTTTTGCCACGCTCTCAGCCCCTGCAAGCATGAGCGCAACAGGAGGGAGCGTCTGCGGATTGCGCGGCTCTTTGCCTCAGCGCGGATTCCGCGCACCTACGAGGGGGATACGTTCGCGGACTACACCGTGACGGACGGCAATCGCCACGCGGTGGAATCGGCGCGCTGGATGCTGGACGGCGGCAGCGGAGTGTTTCTTTACGGGGAGAAGGGGACGGGAAAGACCAAGCTCGCGGCAATCATTGCCAATGAGCGGGCAAGGGCGGGACATCCTGTACTCTTTGCCTCGGTGCCTGATCTGATGGCTGACATCCGTGCATCATTCGACGGCGGAAAGACAGCGGAGACCGTACAGGCGGTCAAGGAGACGCCGTTTCTGGTGCTCGATGACCTCGGCAGCGAGAAAATGAGTGAGTGGGTCGGGGAGCAGCTCTTTTGCATCGTCAATCACCGCTATAACGAGCGGCTGCAGACGGTTGTGACGAGCAATTACAGCCCAACGGAGATCATCGGACACATGGCGACCGTAGACAAGCGTGGCAACGTGATTGACGATATGCAGGGGCAACGCATTATGTCGCGTATCTACGAGATGTGCGAGCGGGTAGAGATTAGGGGCGCCGACTGGCGTATGAAAGGAGCGTGCTGAGATGGATTTGAAGTGGATAAGGCAGATGGCAGAAAGGATAAATGAACTGGAAGAGGAGAACAAGCGCTTGAAAGGCTTGTTGGAAGAGCAAGATAACAAGCAGGTGCTCAATATGACAAAGCCGCAGCCGTGCACGAAGTACAGCGATGCGGAACGGATGGCATGGATTGCAAAGCTTGTTGAAGAGACGCATGAGGTTGTGCAGGAGGCGCAGATCGTTGCGCAACTTGAGAAAGCGGACGAAGAAGCGCTGAGCACCGTCCTTTGGGAAGCTAGGAAACGTCTTGCGATGGAGCTGACGGACGTTATTACCGTCTGTGTTTCGTGGCTAGATGCCCAGGGCTGGGACGAGGAAGAGCGTGACGAGCTGCAGAGGCTCGTGAACGAGAAGAACCGCGAGCGCGGGTATTTCTGAGGAGGCGGCGAGATGGAACAGCCTACAAAAGGGCAGCTTGAATACGCAAAAATACTCCTGCGTGAACTCGGGTATGACATTGACGATTATCCGCTCCTAGACATGGATAGGCAGGAACTCTCAGAGTTGATTGACGATCTGAGAGAAGAACTATACGGATGAGGTGATGGCATGGACGAGTATACGCCCTGCAAGAAGAACGACCCGACGGCACGGGAGGCAATCGGGAACGTCATGCGGGCACAAAAACAGGAGATCACGGGGGCAAGGCGACGGAAAGCTTTGTCGAAGGATATGCGCCGTGAGGTATACGAGATGTACAGTGGGCATTGTGCCTACTGCGGCAGGGAGATTGACATCAAGGACATGCAGGTTGATCATGTGCAATCTGTCTATCTTGGCGGTGCGGACGAACTCGAAAACTACCGCCCCGCGTGTCGTTCGTGCAATTTCTACAAGTCGACAATGCGCACAGATGGACTGCGTAAGCAGTTGGGGCTTATCGTCGGTCGGCTCGAAAAGCTGTTTATCTTCCGCGTTGCTCTTGCGTATGGATTGATACGGATTACGGGCAATCCCGTCAAATTCTATTTCGAGGAGCACGGGGGATGAAGGAGAACAAATACCACGCCCGCAAAACGACGGTGTACGGAATCACCTTTGACAGCAAGCGCGAGGCGGAGTGGTATATGATGCTCCGCGAGAAGCAGCGCCTCGGAGAGATCAAGAGCATCGACCTGCAACCAACGTACACCTTGCTTGAAGGCTTTCGGGATAACACAGGCAAGGCGCAGAAGCCGATTACCTACACCGCAGATTTTTTGGTCGAGTATGACGACGGTCGGCGTGAGGTGATCGAGGTCAAGGGTGTGCGGACGCGGGACTATCAGCTGCGCAAGAAGCTGTTTCTGCACATGATGAGGGAGACGGACATTGTTTTTAGGGAGGTGAAGTAATGACCCTCGGCAGTCTGTTTGACGGGATCGGTGGGTGGCTTCTTGCGGCGCGTCATGCGGGCGTTACGCCGATATGGGCGAGCGAGATCGAGCCCTTCCCACAGTCCGTGACCGCACGGCATTTTCCGGACGTGCAGCGTCTCGGAGACATTACGCAGATCAATCCAGACGAGATAGAGCTTGTGGACATTATCTGCGCGGGCAGTCCGTGTCAAGATTTGAGCATCGCAGGAAAAAGAAAGGGGCTAGATGGTGAACGCAGTGGCTTATTCCGAACAGCAGTTGACCTTGTTCGACGAATGCGGGAGCGTACCGCAGGGAAGTATCCGAGATTCTTTGTTTGGGAGAACGTCCCAGGTGCTTTTTCATCCAACAGGGGGATGGATTTTCAAGCCGTGCTCGAAGAAATCGGAGAAAGTAAAATTCCAATGCCTCAAGGTAATCGATGGGCTACCGCTGGACTGGTGCAATGCCCGGGGGCTGAAATCGCATGGAGGGTATTGGACGCACAATATTGGGGAGTACCCCAACGAAGAAAGCGAATCTTCCTTGTCGCGGATTTTGCAGCCGATGGAAGATGTGCCGGAGAAATACTATTTGAGCCAGCGAGGGGGGGCAGGAATATTGCGTCGTGCGAAAGAGCGCGGGAAGGTTCTTCCGAAAGAACTGAGAGTGGCGCTCGAATCGCTTTGTATGACATCCAACACAGAGACGATGTAATCCGACCAATCAAAGACGGAAATGTCCCGACACTTACAGCGAGAATGGGGACCGGAGGACATAACGTCCCAATAGTATTGCAGGATGGAAGGATATATAAGCTTACACCAACGGAGTGTGAGCGACTGCAGGGGCTCCCGGATGGCTACACAGAGGGCGGGAGCGACACAGCACGGTACAAAGCGTTAGGCAACGGCATGGCGCAGCCGTGCGCCGACTATGTGATACGTAGGATTGTTGAAGAGACGAAGGAGGCATGAGAGAAATGGCAGAACAGAAATATCCGCAGGACGAGGAACAGAACGAATACCGCTACATTTCGGCATCGTGGCTGGATGAAATTGCCAAGGGACTGACAAAGGGAGCAGCGAAACATCCGGGTGAAACGTGGCGAACCATCCCATCGGACGAACACCTTTCCCGTGCTATGCGTCACATCAACCTCTACCGAATGGGAGATAGGACTGAACCGCATATCATCAACGCGAGTATGCGCTTGATGATGGCGTTTTGCACTGCGAAGAACGAGGAGGTCATGGATACACTCGGATTAAGTTATGAGAAAGAGGGTGCGGAATGCTGAACTTCTGGGATTTCATGGCTATTGGTGCCGTTTCGGTTTTTGGATGGCTCACGGTGGATAGTATCGCGAGCACGGTTAAAGAAATCTACAAGAACAGGAGGGGCTAGGGATGCGTGAGATAAAATTCAGAGCTTGGGATAGCGCAAAAAAGATCATGCGTAGTGTTGCAAATATCTATACTCACAGTCACAGCGTTTTTGTGTTGGTTCGTGAAGCAGCAGGCGGTCCGCCTGAGCTTATAAGGACCGAGTGCCTTATGCAGTACATCGGCGCGAAGGACAAGAACGGCGTCGAGATTTACGAGGGTGATGTCATCTGGCACCCGACAGGAAAATACGGCCCGGATTTTGTAATCCAATGGAGTCCGATCCTGTGTGGGTTTACGGCTGTGCAGGTAGAGAGCGGACATCCGTCCCCACAGTTAAACCAAGGGACAATGTGTCATTTTGAGGTCATCGGCAACATCTACGAGAATCCGGAGTTGGTGAGCAATGAAGCAAATTCTTGATGCCTGTTGCGGATCCAGAATGTTCTGGTTCGACAAAGAAAATCCGGCGGCCGTGTTCATGGATAACCGCAGCTTTACCCAAAACCTGTGTGATGGACGACGATTCGAGGTCAAGCCTGATCTGATCGCGGACTTCCGAGAGATTCCATTTCCTGACGAGAGTTTCCGACTTGTCGTATTCGACCCACCGCACCTGTGCAGAGCCGGAAAGAGTTCATGGCTCGGCATCAAGTACGGTGTGCTCGAAAGCACATGGCAGAATGATATGCGCCGAGGATTCGAGGAATGCATGCGCGTCCTGAAAGATTACGGCGTATTGATCTTCAAATGGTCGGAAGATCAGATCAACACGGCGGACATTCTGAAACTCCTTCCTGTGCGGCCACTGTTCGGGAATCGGAGGGATAAGACAATCTGGCTGGTGTTTATGAAATTTCCAAAGGAGGAATCCAAATGAATCACTTTGTAGGAATCGGACGCCTGACACGCGATCCAGAGGTGCGATACACGCAGAGCGGGAAGGCGTGCGCGAAATTCACACTTGCGATTGACCGCCGAAAGAGCTCGGACGGCAACCAACAGGCGGACTTCATCCCCTGCGTCGCGTGGGAGAAGACGGCGGAGGTCATCAGCCAGTACACGGGGAAAGGGCGCAAGATCGCCGTCGAGGGGCGCATCCAGACACGCAGTTATGATGCGCAGGACGGAAACAAGCGATATGTGACAGAGGTGGTCGTCCAGAGCATGGAGTTCTGCGACAGCAAGAGCGGGCAACAGTTAAGCGACGCTAAAGAGTTCGCGGGGACGCCTGTGCCCGATGAGGATATTCCGTTTTGAGGTAAAGTCGGTTAGACAGGAGGAAGAACGTGAGAGAGTACAGTGACTATATCAGGGAGACAAAGAGGCTGCTCATGAACTACAACAAAATGAAGGTCGCTGTCACGAATCTCACAGAGGAGATTGAGGCGCAGGAGATGATTTTGCGTGACGAATCCATAGCGTCTATCCAGTATGGAGATGATCGCATCAGCGGAGGCACAAGGGAGCTGACGATCACGGAGGCGGCAGCTGCACGGCGCATCGAGTTGGAGGGACATATCACCGATATGCGGATTCGCAGAGATGATATGGAGCGGACGATACGGGCGATAGATCGTGCGTTTGAATCGCTTGATGACGCAGATGTGGAGCTGTTACGGGGGAGGTATATGCGGGGGCAGTCGTGGGTGGAGATCGCTGGAACTCTGAACTATACGGAGAAGTGGGCAAAGGAGAAGGGTGGGAAGGTGCTGCGCGATGTGGCATTGATGTTGTTTGGGGTGGAAGTGAGGCCAGCGCAGATTAAACTTGCGTTATCGTAAAGAATGCCTCATAATACGCTTATAGTATAGGAGGTATATAAGATGGATTTTTTAAGTGAAGACAAGCAATATGATAAGATATTGAATAACGAGGAAATCTCTAAAATTAGAGATTTTACACTTCGAGAGATAAGAGCAAGATATTGGAGAAAACAAACAGATGCTTTTATGGATGAGCACAATATACCTGATCATATGCTGGGAGAATATAGCGATCGAATAAGGGCGGAAGAAAAAAGAGAGTTAGAAGAATATAGAAGACAAAGAGGAATTACAGAGCCTTTGAATTGGTGATGTGCGGATAACTTAATCATTTTCCCAACGGTATTTTTAACCGACTTTTTGTTCCCTTTTACTTCCTTTTTTTCGATGGAAAATGTGATATGATAATATCATCGAAAACTGAACACAAGGGCATCGCTTGCGCGGTGTCCTTTTTGCATGCGTGAGATATAAATTTCTGCGATTTTTTATACTTCGTATTCGTGAAATGTAAAATATCCGGATTTTTTATAAGCAAGGAGGTGACGATGTGAAACTGACAGCAAAACAGGTGCGATTTGTAGATGAATACCTGGTTGATTTCAACGCGACGCAGGCGGCAATCAAAGCTGGATATAAGGCGAAAACGGCTCATGTAATAGGCGCTGAAAACCTTAGAAAACCTAAAATCGCAGAAGAGATCGCACGTCGTCAAAAAGACCTCCAACGGCGTACGGAAGTGACGCAAGATCGCGTTGTCAAGGAGCTGGCGCGTGTTGCCTTTGCGGATGCTTCAGATTATGCATGCATCGAAACGTTGACATACGAGAATGAGGACGGAACAGTATCTCCAGTACAGATAGTCTCCCCAAAAGACACGGGGGCGCTTTCTGACGATCAACGTGCAGCGATAGCAGGAATCAAGCAGGGCGCGAACGGCATCGAAATCAAGCTGCATGACAAGATCAAGGCGCTCGAATTGCTCGGGCGGCATATTGGCATGTTTAACGACAAGATCGAAGTCAGGGCGACCGTTGCGAATCCCTTTGCAGGGCTTTCAACGGAGGAGCTGCGGAACGTGATCGACAGTGGATAGCAGGATCGTCCATCAGGCGAAACTAGAACTTGCACGGCGCGAGTTCTTTTTTTATTGCTGTCTGCGCGCCCCCGATTTCTATAAGCCCGAGCGTTCCTATCTTCGTGAGCTCTGTGACGCCTTACAGGCATTTTACGAGGGCGAGGACGAGGTGCTTGTCATCAACGAGCCGCCACGCCACGGCAAGAGCCGCACGGCGGGGCTTTTCGTTGAGTGGATCCTCGGCAAGAACCCGAAAGAGAAGATCATGACTGGCTCATATAACGAGACGCTGTCAACGGTGTTCTCGAAGAACGTCCGCAACAGCATCCAGGAGATCAAGGCGGATGCAGCACGTATTGTCTACAGTGACATCTTTCCGGGTGTCACGATCAAGGCGGGCGACGCGGCGATGAATCTATGGAGCCTTGCGGGAGGGTATAACAGCTATCTTGCGACATCCCCAACGGGCACAGCGACGGGCTTCGGCTGCTCGCTGATGATCATTGACGACCTCATCAAGAACGCGGAAGAGGCATATAACGAGACGGTCAAAGAAAAGCATTGGGACTGGTTCACAAACACCATGCTTTCGCGTCTTGAGGAGGGCGGCAAGATCATCGTTATTATGACGCGCTGGGCATCAGACGATCTCGCGGGCAATGTGCTCCAGCATTTCGCTGACCGCCGCATCCGTCATATCTCAATGAAAGCGCTGCAGGACGACGGGACAATGCTCTGCGATGAGATCCTCTCGCGCAAGTCCTACGAGGACAAAGTGCGGGCGATGGGTGCGGATATCGCCTCTGCGAATTACCAGCAGGAGCCGATCGACATCAAAGGGCGGCTTTACAGCGCACTCAAGACATACGATGACGTGCCGCGTGACAGCAGCGGGCATCCGCTCTTTACCTCGGTCAAGGCGTATATCGACACGGCGGACACGGGCGAGGATTACCTGTGTGCCATCGTCTATGGAGTCTACGCTAAAGAGGCGTATGTGCTCGACGTGCTCTATACGAAAGCCCCGATGGAGGAGACGGAGCCTTTAGCGGCGCAGATGCTCCACAAAAACGGCGTCAATATCGCTGATATCGAATCCAACTCCGGCGGGCGCGGATTCGCCCGTTCAGTGGAGCGGCATCTGCGGGAAACGTATGGGAGTAATAAGACTATCATCCGTCCGTTTCATCAGTCGCGCAATAAGGCGGCGCGGATCCTTTCCAATGCGACATGGGTGATGGAACACATCTATTTCCCGGCCAACTGGCGCGACCGTTGGCCGGAGTACTATGACGCCATGACGCGGTATCAGCGCGAGGGCAAGAATAAGCACGATGATGCGCCCGATGCGACAACAGGCATCGCCGAGAAAATCGGCGCGGGCGATCTATACAGTTTTGAGTAAGGAGGTGGGGCAATGTCCTTTATGGACGTGGTACGGTACATCATACGGAGCGGCGCGCAGTCCGTCATGACCGAGGAGGACTTTATCGAGGTTGAGACGGCTGCGTGGCTCGCCTCTGAGAAACGCCGTCAGATGATGATCGGCGAGGCGTATGCGCGCGGCGAGCATGACGTACTCCAAAAGACACGCAGCGCGATCGGCGACGGCGGCAAAAAGACCACGGTGCGGAATCTGCCGAACAACATCATCATCGACAACCAATACGGCAAGCTCGTCAATCAAAAGGCAAGCTACCTGCTCGCGAAACCCTTTGAGGTCAAGACGGAGAACGAGGCATTCGGCGCACAGCTAAAGCCTGTGTTCAATCAGGGGTTTCGCCGCACGCTGAAGCAGATCGGCGAGGACTGCCTAAATGCGGGAGTTGGATATCTATATCCCTACTTTGCGGATAACGAGCTGCGCTTTCGCCGTTTTGCGCCGGAGGAGATTCTGCCGTTCTGGGCGGATGATGCACACGAGGAGCTGATCTCCTTCCTGCGCGTCTATACCCTCGAGTACTACGATGGACGCACGAAGAAGCAGAGTATCAAGGTGCAGTACTTCTCGAAAGAAGGCGTGCGCTATTTTACCTTTGATTCCGAGAAACTCCTTCCGGACGTGGAGGCGGAGGATTCGCCCTATTTGCAGGTGGGCGGCGTGCCGATGAATTGGGATCGCGTGCCGCTTATCGTGTTTCGCGCGAACAGTGCCGAGCGTCCGTTGATCTCACGCGTGAAGTCACTGCAGGACGCACTCAACACACTGCTTTCGACATTCGCTGACAATCTGCAGGAGGACGCACGGAGCACGATCCTTGTCATCCACAACTATGACGGTCAGGAGCTTGGTGACTTCCGCAAGAATCTCTCGACCTTCGGCGCAATCAAAGTTCGAGATACCGAGACGGCTAAAGGCAGCGTCGAAACACTTTCCATCGAGGTCAACGCGCAGAACTATGAACTTGTCCTGCGTCTCCTCAAGCGCGCGATCATCGAGAACGGCTGTGGATTCGACGCGAAGGATGATCGGCTCTCGAACAATCCGAATCAGATGAACATCCAGTCGATGTACTCGGACATTGACCTTGACGCCAATGACATGGAGCTTGAATTTCAAGCGGCACTGGAGCGTCTCATGTGGTTCGTCAGTATTGCGCTGCGGCTGAAAAAGATCGAGCCTGAGACGGTGGAGTTCGTCTTTAACCGCGACATTCTCATCAACGAGGCGGAGGCGATTGCGGACTGCCGCGATTCTGAAGGCGTAATCAGCCGGGAGACCATTGTCGCAAATCATCCGTGGACGAAGGATACAAAAGTCGAACTCGAGCGTCTCAAGAAGGAGCGTGCCGAGGAGGTGGAGGAGATGCGTGGCGCGTATCCAGTAGGTGAGGAGCATGGAGCACAATAAATACTGGGCGGAGCGATTCGAGCAGCTGAATGAATCGGAGCTGCGCAAGGCAGACGATCTCAGCGCGGAGATGGTAAAAGAGTACCGACAGATCGCGCAAGACCTGAATGATGATATTCAGCGTTGGTATGCACGATTCGCCACCGAAAACAAAATGAGCCTTGCGGAGGCACGCCGTGTGCTGAATACCCGCGAACTTGCAGAGTTCCGCTGGACGGTGGACGAATATATCAAAAATGCCAAAAAGGACGGCTTGACGGGAGAATATACGCATCGGCTGAGGAACGCCTCTGCGCGTGTTCACATCGACCGCCTCGAGGCAATCCACTATCAGATGGCACAGCATATTGAACGCCTCGCCGCAAAGGGGAATGCACGGCTCACGGACGTGCTGGGCGACATCTACCCCGATGCACACCTGCGCACCGCCTACGAAGTACAGAAAAAGACGGGCTTTGATTCGTTCGCTCGCACTCCCGAAACCGATGTTGAGCGTATCCTAAAGAAACCGTGGGTGTCCGATGGACTGAACTTCTCCGACCGCATCTGGCGTGACAAAGAACGCCTGCTGAGTACGCTGCAGGGAGAACTGACACGCGGTCTGATACGCGGCGAGCCATACAGTAAGATCGCGCAGCGGATCGCGGGGCGCATGAATGTCGCTATGGGTGCGGCATCGCGTCTTGTGGAGACAGAGGCGGCATTCTTTTCTTCGAAAGGACAGATGGACGCATTCCGCGACCTCGGCGTTGAACAGTACGAGTTTGTTGCGACACTGGACAGCAAGACATCGGAGACGTGCCGTGAGATGGACGGCAAAGTGCTTCCGCTCTCAGAGTTCAAGCCCGGCATCACCGCCCCACCGCTGCACTGTCACTGCCGATCGACCACATGCCCGTATTTCGACGACGAGTTCACGGAGAACGAGACACGCGCCGCGCGCGATCCGAAGACGGGGAAAACGATTCAGGTTGAGAGCAAGCTGACATACGGGGACTGGAAAGACGTTTTCGTGGATAAAAAGCTGACGCTAGAGGAATGGAAGAATAATGTCGCTTTGCAGACGACAAATGCAGGTGATTCCTTGAACAATGGGGAATCAAATGGTACAATGAGTACGGGAGGGGTACGTACTTTTGTTCCTGCAAAAACGATCAGTGAAGCAGAGGAATATGCAAGGGATACTCTAGGTGTTCCGCACGTATCGTATAAGGGGTGCGACACAGATACTGCCAATGCTTGGAATAGAGGGCTTCACGATGCTTTTTCCCGTTTTCCTGAGTTGAAAAAGAACTTTAGGTTCGTGGGTGAGGTGCACGAGCGAAATGCTATGCTGAAGCCTATCTTGCGGCAGCATTACATTGATGAGGTTAAAAAGATATTAATAGGGGCGACACCTGCAGAGATCGAGCAACAAGCAGATGCGCTACTGAAAAGATCTATGGCGAGGTTACGAGTCCCTAAGAATGTTTATGCGCAGAGCTATCCGGGAGGACGGGCACCGTTTTCAGAGGTGCAAGGTGTATCTGTTAATCGGGAGCACGGTAAGGATGCAAAGATATTTACGCAAAGTCTCGCATCTGGCGTCCGTAGTAAATTTCACCCCATGGGGTGCGATACGATTCGCTCGGTTCTTGACCACGAAATCGGGCACCAGTTGGATGGGCTGCTGGGCATAAGAAAAATACAGGCAATTAGGGATTTGTTTGATACAAGGTCGAAGGCGGAATTGACCGATGCATTATCAAGGTATGCGTGGGACAACAAGAACCGCGATAGGTATGCTGAAATGATTGCAGAAGCGTGGGCAGAGTATTGCAACAATCCGAATCCGCGTGAGATTGCAACAATCGTGGGTAAGACAATAGAGGCCGAGTATCAAAAACAGTTCGGAGGACAGGGAGGTGGATCACCATGACGCGCGAAGAGTTTATTGCCGAGATGCGTAAAAAGGGCTGGTCGATAGAGGAGATTCAGGGATTTCTGACTGACCGAGATGAGTTGTCAATTAAGTTCGGTCGAACAGACCCCTATGAGCTTTATCTGATTGATAATCCTGCGCAACACATGAGATCGTATCAAATTCGAGACGATGGACACTGGGAGGATGTTGAACAGGAAGCATAGCCATCAAAGAGAGAGAGGGGATTACCATGTCGAAAGATGATTATCATGTTCTCGCCTATCAGCTGCTTTCGTACCTCTATGATTGTCTGAGGCGCGGCGATAACCCGGAAACGAGATGCGTTACATGGAGTTCGGGGGATGAGCGAGAAAAAGTCAATGAACGGTATTGGAACTATATACTCGTACATCTGCGGGACGCTGGCTATATCGAGGGTCTATCGTTTAGGCGTACGTTTGGAGACTGTGATGGCAAGCCCTTTATTACCCGATGGCTCAATATTACCCCGAATGGGATTGAGTACCTCAAGGACAACCGCATGATGAAAAAAGCGCGCCTTTTCATAAAAGGCCTTGCGGACGAAATCGACGCCGCATAAAGCACTTACGAATCGTCGTGAGTGCTTTTCTTATGCCTAATTTTAAGTATGCCTAATTTTAAGGAGGTGGTGCCATGCAGCACTAAATCATGCCGATATGAACATCTATGCAGAATGGAGGAACTATGACAAAGGACGAACTCAAGGCGCTCGGCCTTACGGACGAGCAGGCGGCGAAGGTCGCGGAGGACTACGAGAAGAACTACGTTGAGAAGAGCCGCTACGCTGCCAAGGCGGACGAGGTCAAGGCGGCAAAAGAGGAGAGCAAGACCGCACGCGGGGAGCTCGACAAGCTGAAAAAGGACCACAAGGACAACGCCGAACTCGTGAAGCAGATCGACGAGCTCAAGGCGGCCGCGGATGAGCGCGACAAGGAGCATGCGGCAAAGGTCAAGGCGATGGAGATTGATTCCATCGTCGAGAAATCCCTGCTCGGTGCGAAGGCGAAGAATACCGCCGCTGTGCGTGCACTCCTGAAGCTCGACGACGCGGAGGCGGAGAATGGCACGATCAAGGGGCTTGACGATCAGATCAAAAAGCTTAAGGAATCCGACGCCTACCTCTTCGAGGAAGAGGGCGCGTCGCGCGTTGAGGGGCTGAACCCGCCCGGCGGCAATGGCGGTGGCACACCTGCGCCGACGGTTCAGCAGCAGTTTGAGACAGCGATGGGGCTGTAAGCGAAAGGAGCAAATTTTATGGCAATCAACACTTTGGAAATGGCAAAAATCTTTCAGCAGTCGCTTGATAAGCAGATGGGCATCGAGGCGACATCGGGATGGATGGAGAGCAACGCCGTGAACGTGAAGTATAACGGCGGCGACACGGTGCGTATGCCGCGCATCACGACCACGGGCATGGCACGCTATGACCGCGACGAAGGATTTAACCAGGGTTCCGTGACGCTCTCCTATGACGATTACAAGCTGACGCAGGATCGCGGCCGCACGTTCCAGCTGGATTCCATGGATGTGGATGAGAGCAACTTTATTGCCTCGGCAGGGACGGTCATGGGCGAGTTCCAGCGGCTGCAGGTCGTCCCCGAGGTGGATGCGTACCGCTACAGCCGCATCGCCGCACTCGCGAAGAATGCGCACCGCACGACGGACGGATTCACGCCGAGTGAGACGAATATCCTTGCGCAGCTTGACAAGGAGATCACCGACCTGCAGGATGCCATCGGCGAGACAGAGCAGCTGGTGATCCTCATGGCGACGCCGATCCGCACGGTGCTCAACAACGTGAAGAACATCGAGCGGCATCTTGACGTGACGCAGTTCAAGGCGGGTGCAATCGACACGAAGGTCAAGACCTACAACGAGATTCCGATCCTTTCCGTGCCGTCCCTGCGCATGAAGACGGCGTACGTATTCAACGACGGCAAGACGACGGGGCAGGAGGCAGGCGGATTCAAGGCAGACACGACGGCGAAGTCCATCAACTGGATCATCATCTCGCGGCGTGCGCCGATTGCGATCTCCAAGACGGACAAGGTACGTATCTTCGCGCCGGATGTAAACCAGAAGGCGGACGCATGGAAGCTCGACTATCGCAAATTCCACGACATCTGGATCCCGACGAATAAGCTCGCAGGCGTCTGGGCGAACATCGGCGCATAAGGAGGACATCATGACAAGACTGGTACGACTGAACGAAGTGCAGTACGCAGAAACTGAAGCACAGGCAGCTGAGCTCTTGGCACAGGGCTTCCGCGAGGAGGAAAAGACCGAGATGCCTGTGGAGGAGAATTCCCCTGCTCAGGTGCAGGGGAATTCAGCCCCCGAGCCGTCGCAGGAGGATTCTCCGGCGACTGTTGAGCCTCCCAAGGGGCGCGGTGGGAAAGGCGGCAAGTAATGCTCGCCGACGTGCGGATGCTGATCAAGGCATTCGTCTCCTACGAGGTGCGGGAGAGCGAACTGCCGCTCCTCACCTACCTCTATGAGGGCGTTGCGCAGCACATCAAAAATGACTGCAATGTGACGGAGATCCCCGAGGGGCTACGGGCGGTGCTCGATGAACTCACGGCAGGGAAGTTCCTCGCTCTGCAAAAGGGCGAGATCCTCGGCGCAGAGGGTACGGAGGTCGTGAAGTCCATCCGAGAGGGGGACACGACCGTCGAACTCGGCGGGACGAGCACGGAGCAGCGGTATGACGCACTCGTGCTCGCGCTGACAAAGGAGCGTGATTTTGCGTGTTACCGAAAATTCCGCTGGTAAGGCGCGCGGTCGAACGTCTCTATGATGGTCGGGCAACGGTCGAGGAGGCACGCAAGGAGAAAAACGCGAAGAATATCGCCGTGCTCCTTTGGGCGGTAGTCGCGCAGGACGTGCCCTGCCGCGTCAGCTATAAGACCCTTGCACCCGCAGGGCGGTCGGACACGGCGGACAGCGTCGCACAAGCGATCACGCTCTTTACCGCGCCCGAGATCGACATCAAGCCCGGCAGCCGTGTGACGGTCACGCAGCGCGGCCGCACGATGCGTTTTTCCTGCTCCGGAATTCCTGCGGCCTACGATTCGCATCAAGAGATTCCGCTTGCTCGATGGGAGGAGCATCCATAATGGCAAGGATGGATATGTCCGAGCTACACAAGTTCCAAGCACAACTGCAGCAGATGACGACACAAGAGAAGCAGAAACTGTATGAAGACTGCCTCAAAGAACTTGCCGCACGTTTTTTGCGGAAAGTCATTAAGAGAACCCCCGTCATCAGCGGGCACCTTCGTCGCGGATGGTCTGCCTTGCTGAAAGATGCAATTCGGGTACAGAAAATTGGAAGCACCTATCGAATTGAGCTCGTGAACAACACGGAGTATGCGTCCTATGTCGAATACGGGCACCGTCAGACACCGGGACGCTTTGTTCCGGCGATTGGCAAGCAACTTAAAGAATCATGGGTTGAGGGGCAGTTCTGTATGACGCTCTCGGCACATGAGGTGGAGTCTGGTGCGCCTGCGATTTTGCAGCGGAAGATACAGCGCTACTTCGAGGAGGAGATCAATGGTAAATAACATCGTGGATGGGATTGCCGTTCGCCTTGGTGAGTTGTTTCCAGATATCGATGTGTGCAGAGATGAAATAGAGCAGGGATTTGATGCGCCGTGCTTTTTTATTTTGCCTCTGCGTGTGACGCAAGAGACAAAACTCGGTAACCGTTATTTCCGCAGACACGCCTTTGATGTGCATTATTTCCCGCGTAGGGGCAGTGCCTCAGAGGATGTGCAGGCGGTTGCGACAGATCTCATCATGGGATTGGAGTATATTTCAGCTGAGGGCGACCTTATCCGTGCATCACGGACAGAATACGAGGTGCACGATGGTGTTCTGCATTTCGAGGTAGACTACGATGTATTTATCCTCCGCGAACGTGATAAGTTGCCACATATGGAGACGTTGAAGCAGCGTCAAACAACGAAAGGATGATGATAATGGCAGAGAAAAAGAGCACGGAGCAGGAAGCTCGATATACACGCGATGCTCTTGTAGCATCGACGAAGTATCGTCCTTACTGCGATGTGCTGATGATCTCTCTCGAGGAAGGAAAGGAATACACCTTCGCCGAGGTTGATCAGATGGTGGAGGAGTTTAACGGCAGGACTGTCGCTGAGGCGACGGTCGGGAAGGAGTGATTTTATGGCACTGGGCGGCGGTACTTGGCTGTTTCAAAACAAGAAACTGCCTGGGACGTATATCAATTTTGTGTCGCGTGTGCGCGCGTCCACGGATATTGCCGATCGCGGTTATGCTACCATGCCGATTGAGATGGATTGGGGCCCCGTTGGAAGCGTGTTCGCAGTGACGGCGGAGGACTTTCAGGAGCGCAGCCTTTCGATCTTCGGCTATGCGTATACCTCGCCGGAGCTCAAGAGTCTGCGTGATCTCTTCCTCAACCTCAAAACGGGGTATTTCTACCGTCTCGACAACGGGGCGGTCGCAGCGGCGTGTGCGATTGCGCGTGCGAAGTATCCCGGAAAACGCGGGAATGACATCACGGTATCTGTAACGGCAAACGTCGACAACACGAGCGCATTTGACGTGACGACCTATATGATCGTTGACGGCTCGCCCGCGAAGGTAGACGAGCAGAAGAACATCACTGCATGGGCGGATGTCGCAGATAACGACTATGTGACATGGATCCGCACGGGGAATCTCGAGGCGAAGGCGGGCGAGAAGCTGACGGGCGGCACGAATGGCGCTGCGGTCACGGGGCTCCAGTATCAGAACTACCTTGACGCTATCGAGCCGTATTATTTCAACATTCTGGGCTATGCGGGCTCGGATGCAACGATCCAGCAACTCCTTATCCAGTTCACGAAGCGGATGCGGGAGAATACGGGCGCGAAGTTCCAGCTCGTCATCCACGGACGAGAGAACGTCGACTATGAGGGTGTGATCTCGCTCAAGAACGCCGTACGCGACGAGGGCGCACAGCCGGGCGCAGCGGTCTACTGGCTCGTTGGTGCAGAGGCAAGCTGCGCGGTCAACGCATCGTGTACGAACAAGACCTATGACGGCGAGTACAAGATCAACACGAAGTACAGTCAGACGGAACTTGAGCGGGCGATGGTCTCTGGGATGATGATGTTCCACAACGTCGCGGACTCGGTCTCGGGGGATGTGGTCGGCAAGACAAATGTTCTCAGCGACATCAACACATTTACGAGCTTCTCGAAAAAGAAGAACGCTGATTTCGCTCTGAATCAGGTCATCCGCGTCCTCGATCAGATCGCCATCGACGTGGCGCGTCTCTTTAATCGGACGTATCTCGGCAAGGAGCAGAACGATGAGGACGGGCGCACGGCACTCTGGGGCGACATTGTTGCATTGCACAAGGAGTATCAGCGTGTGCGTGCCATTCAGAACTTCGACCCGAAAGACGTGCCGATTCCGACACAGGGCGAGAAAAAGACGGACGTGCTCATGAACTACTCTGTGCAGCCGACATGCTGCATGGAAAAGCTTTACATGAATGTGGAAGTGGCATAAGAGGAAGGAGTGAAAAACTATGTCGATTAATGCAATCCGAACGATGCATGCCAAGGATGTTATTTCTGCAAAACTGGCGTCTGCGTACGTATCAATCAAAGGGGAACGCTTCCTGCTCTTTCAGGCGAAGAAGCTCGAGGCGAAACTCGAGAAGAACAAAGAGGAAGTACCGATTCTCGGTCGCATGGCAAAGGGTCATAAGGCGACGAGTATCAATGGCGCCGGCAACATGACGATCTATAAGAACACGCCGCTCTTTGACAGGATGCTTCTGGAATTTAAGTCCACGGGCAAGGATACCTATTTTGACCTTCAGGTGACGAATGAGGATCCAACCTCAGAAGCTGGGCGGCAGGTGACGATTCTGAAAGACTGTAATATCGACAGCGCCATTATTGCGAGTTTTGACGCAGATGGCGAATGGCTCGAACAGGACGTTGACTTTACGTTTGAAGATGTTGAGCAACCGACTCCGTTCAAGATGCTCGATGGGATGCAGTGAGGAGATAACACATGGAAAAAGAGAATTTGCAGGTATTTCTTGCCGAAAATGCGATCAAGCCAGCGTGTGTTGAGTATGTGGCATCGAAAAGGTTTCGGGGAGATGACGGCAAGCCTGTCGCATGGAAACTCTCGCCGATTACGAATGACGAAAACAAAGCGATTGCCGACCGCAATCGCAAGAAATCGTTTGTCCCCGGTACGCGCGAAACGCAGATGAATTTTGATCAGGAGCAGTATGCAAATGATCTGATCTGCGCCTGCGTGGCATATCCGAATCTCAACAGCGAGGCTCTGCAGAGCTCCTATAACGCCGTTGGCGCCGGGGAGCTTGTGCGGCTTATGCTGACGCCGGGTGAGTATCAAGATTTGTTCCAGGCAGTCATGCAGGCGAACGACTTTGACACTGGCATGGATGAGAAGATCAAAATCGCAAAAAACTGATTAACAGGGGCGAGTTCTATGCGAATATCGCATATTACGCGCTCCTGAAACTTCATATTCTTCCGCATGTGTTGTTTTCTTTGCCAGAGAACGAACGTGCTTTTATTTTTGCTGCGATCTCGATCAAGGCTAAAGCGGATAAAAAAGCTGCGGCCGAGACAAAAAGAAAACACTAATAGAGCAGGATGAAAAGCCCTCACGTCGAATTAAATACCATATCGACGAGAGGAGTGACGATGATGGGAAAGTTTTGTAGTAACTGTGGAGCAAAGATGTCTGGCAATTTTTGTAGCAGTTGTGGTAATCCAGTAGGTGATACTTCTCCGGCCACAGAGAGCATTGTGCAACAAGAAACATTGAATGGTGTCACGTTTGACCCTATCCCTATATTTGCGGCGCATAAGGGTGTTATGGGGAGGATAAAGATCACCACGAAAATAATTTCTATTACTAATGCAAAGCCAAAAGAAGCAGCTACTTTTGTTGATGATCACTACAAAGACCAATCTTTTATGGACCGAGTCGCAGCTTATAGAACACCACAAGAGGAGATTCCTCCGCTAACTTGCCCTGCTTGTAAATCAACAAATGTTGAGATTGAAAGAAAGGGGTATGGTTTTGGAAAAGGGGTTATTGGCGTTGTGCTTTTGGGTCCCTTGGGCGCGCTCGCGGGAGGTATTGGGCGTAAAGATGTAAAATGTTTGTGCCATAACTGTGGAAATCGATTTACACCAAAAATATCTAAAAAGAAATAATATGGTATATGGAGCCGCCTCAAATACGAGGCGGTTTTCTTATACCTATTTTTACTTCAGAGAAGAGGTGTCTCGTGGCAACAATTAAACAAATGTTCGAGCTGGTTGACGGTGTATCGCCGAAACTCAATGTGATATCACGAACTGTAGATAAGGTTGTCGGTAAGTTTGATCGTGCGACGAAAGCTGCGACAGAAATGGAAACGTCTGCTGAACAGGCCGGGGATGGCATCAGAAAATCAGTTGAAGACACAACTTCCTTTGTTAATTTTCTCGGTGGTCAAATCTCATGGCTAGGCGGAAAGCTGAGAAGCCTCGGTGTCGGAGCTTTTAACGAACTAAAGGCAGGGCTTTCAAGTGTTATTGGACAGTTTACAATCGCGACCATCGCCGCAAATTCATTTATGTCAGCATTTAGCTATATTTCTAGCTTACCTGGGAGGCTTGTTCAGGTCAGTGACGCTTATGCGGGCATACAAGCGCGTCTGCGCATGGTTGCCGGCGGTATTGAGCAAGCGGCAGAACTCAATGATCTTGTTTATGCCTCGGCGCAGCGAGCTCGTGGCAGCTACGAGGAGATGGCGGATTCTGTCTCAAAGATTGCCATGACCGCGAAAAAGGCGTTTCCTGATGCACGGGAAGTCGTGCCGTTCATGGAAGGGATTCAGAAGCTCTTTGTTATCGGCGGTACAGCGGTAGAACAGCAGAAAAATGCTATGCTCCAGCTGACACAGGCCCTTGGTTCTGGAAGGCTTCAGGGCGACGAATTTCGTTCCATTGCGGAGGCAGCACCGCTCATTGAAAAGATGGTAGCGGACTATATGCAAATTGATGCGGGGCAACTCAAAAAAATATCGAGTGAAGGAAAAATCACGGCAGATATTCTTAAGAATGCTATTTTGACAAACCTTGACCGCATCAACGAGCAATTCAACGGGATGGGGTGGAAATGGGAACAGGTTATGCAGGTGATCAAGAACACGGGCACACGTGCCTTTGCGCCCGTGTTCGAAGAGATCAACGCCCTTGCCAACAGCGAGGCGGGGCAAGTGTTTGCAAATACGATGGTCTGGGGACTTCATGTTGCTGCAGATGCTGCTTTAGGTGTGATCAATAACATAAAATGGCTCGCCGGGGTAGCTCAGCGTACGGGCAGTTACATTGGTTCTTGGCTTAGCGCTGGCTTCACAGTTGCGTATCAATATCTCGATACCTTTGTTGCTTTTGCAATTGCAGGGCTTGCAATCTACGCAGGATATTGGATTGCATCGAATGCGGCTCTCGTAACCCATATAAGTACACTGATTGTCGCTGCTGCAACACAAGCGGTGACGAACACTTTAGGCGCTGCGTATGCTGCAATTATGGCGCTCATCCATATACGGACAACGCTCGCAACGGCAGCCACGGCGGCATGGACACTCGTAACAAACGGACTAAGCGCCGCATGGCGAATACTAAATGTTACGATGTACTTCAATCCGATTGGTCTTATCATCGGGTTGGTGCTGGTTGTCATTGGCGTATTTGCCGCATGGGTGGTGCATACATACGGCCTGCGCAATGCTCTAGCAAGCGCATTCAGTACAATGGCAGGTATTGTCGCGAATGCTGTTAATTTCATGATTGACCGTATTAACAACTTGATACAGTTGATCAACAAGGCCGCAGAAGGCATCAACGGCTTATTCGGAACAGATATCGGGATGGTCGGAGAGATCTCCTATCGTGCCGACCCCGAACAGTGGAGTAAGGATGCTGGCGACTTTGTCCAGAATTTCGACATCCACAACTATATACCGGGGCTGTCTCCGGAGAATATGCCGGATGCGTCGTATAACGCAACGGGCACAGCTTTTGAGGATCTTGGACAATCCGGTAAAAAAACAGCGCGTAACACCGACGCGATCAAAGATGCAATGGAAATCTCTGAGGAAGACCTAAAGTATCTGCGCGAAGCGGCAGAGCAGGAGGCAATCAACCGGTATACGACGGCGACCGTACAGATCGACATGGGCGGCATCAGCAACAATATATCCAATGACATGGATGTAGATGGGATGATGACATACATGAATGACAGCCTCTTACAGGCGATGGCTGCAGGAGCGGAGGGGGTGCATCCGACATGAGTTATTACTTCTTCGTAGGAGATACGATGCTCCCTGTCCCTCCTGCGAAAATGTCCATCAAAATCAAAGGCAAGAACAAGACGATCAACCTTATCAACGAAGGTGAAGTTAATATTATCAAAAAGCCGGGGCTTACTGAAATCGCCTTTGATGCGCGTCTCCCGAACCGCCCATATCCGTTTGCGGATTATGATACTTCTCTTACGGCGTCGCTTGCGAATACTCTTTTTGGCAGTAGTTTTAGTTTTCGCAAGGCATCATATTTTCTCTCAGCGTTCAAAAAGGCGAAAGAAACGCAATACCCGATGCAGCTCATTATCTGCCGTATGTCGGGCGCGTTCTCCATGCTTTTTGACACGAATATGCTTGTGACTCTCGAAGATTACAGCATCGAGGAAGATGCGAAAGATGGTCTTGATGTGACGTGCCCCTTGAAATTCAAACAGTACCGTCCTTATGGGACGAAGGAATGTACTGTCACAAAGGATGAAAACGGTGTCGAGCATCTGATAGTGAAGGAGACGCGCCCTGCAATCGGGCGGGAAATCCCAAACGCTTACAAAGTCCGCAACGAAAAATCCATCTGGGAAGTTGCAAAGGGCATATCGAATGGTGGTATTGACTGGCGGGACATCATGCAAAATAACGGCATGATCAATCCGATTGCTGATCTTCCGGCAGGGGCGGTGATGCACATTGTCTGAATTTGTATCGGGGCAAAAGGCGTCCCTCGGTGCGGCAACGCCGACAAATGAAAAACAGCTGCAGCTGATCATCCACAACAAGGAGACGGATAAGTATTATTGGCCGGCTGTGCTTGATGGCGTTGTTTGGGAGACTTGTTGGAAGGGGCAGCCGGGCAAGCTTACCTTTAAAGTGGTTAAGGATGCGATGCTCGACTTCCATGAGGGAGACGTCGTGCAGGCGAACTACGACGGCATGAATTTCTTCTACGGTTACATATTTGCCAAAAAATACAGCAAAGACGGCACGATTGATGTAACTGCATATGACCAGATGAGGTATCTCAAAAACAAAGATACCTATAATTTTGTTAATCTGACCGCGGGCGAAGAGATTAGACGGATTGCCGAAAATTTCCAACTGCAGGTCGGAGAGCTTGCAGATACAGGGTATACTATCCCGAAATTTCGCGGCGCAAATAAGACGCTCATAGATATCATGCAGACACTGCTTGATATGACTACACAGAACACAGGGCGGCTCTATGTGCTCTATGATGATTTCGGGAAACTCACAATGAAAGATTTGGAGGATATGAAACTTGACCTCCTCATTGATGCGGAGACTGCTGAGGATTTTGCGTATGAGTCCAGTATTGACAAGGACACTTACAACCGCATAAAGCTCTACTATGACAATAAAAAGACAGGCAAACGCGATGTGTGGATGGCAGTCAACAGTGCAGATATTAAGCGCTGGGGCGTCCTGCAGCTGACTGAGTCTGTAAATCCGGAAGAACCAATGAACTTTGGGCAGCTTGCAGACTCAAAACTAAAGATGTATGACCGCGTAAAGCGTACCCTGACTATCAAAAATGCATTTGGCGATCTGCGTGTACGCGGCGGCTCAATTCTCTACATCAACCTAAACCTTGGCGATGTAGCACTTACTAAGCGGGTTATCGTCGAGGCTGTAAAGCATACACTGACACAGGGGCACCATACGATGGATTTGACCGTGAAAGGAGATGTGATTACAGGATGAGCGCGCAACTATTGCAGACGATACAGCGACTGATAAAACAGACGCAAGGGAGCAGCGACCTATCGGATTGGTGCCTTGGCGAGGTTATTGGCATCGATCCTCTCACGATTCGTATCGAGGGCAAGGATGAAGTGACGGAGGCATTTCTTGAGCTGACTGACGCCGTGCGCGATTACGACGTGGACATTACCGTCAGCCACACAACGGAGAACCGAGCTGGCGGGAGTGGTTATCCGGAGTTTGCGAGCCATAACCACGCCTACAAGGGGCGTAAGCGGATTACTGTGCATAACAGCCTACAGGTCGGTGAGACGGTCATTCTTCTTCGTCAGGCGGGCGGGCAGGGCTTTGTAGTTCTGTCGCGCAATCGTAATCATACAAATTTGACGGGACAGTGGGGGTGATCGTATGGCGTTACTGCCGGACACAAGCACATCAAGCCTCGGTGAGAATCTGACAACTGCCACATTGCAGCCCAATATGACCTACCGTATGCAGATCGAAGATGAGCGGATACAAGGAGAACTTTCCGAACGTCTCGCGGCGGTAAAGCAGACCGCCTACAAAATACTCAACACAGAGCGCTACGCTTACGTCATATACAGCTGGAATTACGGTGTAGAGCTTGCCGATCTTTTCGGTAAGCCGGTCCCATATGTGCTCGCGGAAATACCGCGCCGCATCCGCGAGGCTCTTGTGCAGGATGACCGCATTAACGATGTTGTCGATTTTGATCTCAGCTATGTGCAAGATAATACACAAGGGCGGCGCGGTGATGTGCTCGCACGTTTCACGATCCGGAGCATCTACGGCGATATTGCAATGGAGAAGGGGGTGACAATCTGATGTATGAGGATCAGACACAAGAGCTGATACAAGCGCGCATGTTGCAGAACGTCCCGCATGACGTAGATAAGCGCGAGGGGAGCGTTATTTTCGACGCGACCGCACCCGCGTCGATCGAGTTCATGTTGCTCTATGCGGCGCTCGACTACTTCGTAAGGAACACGTTCGGCGACACGGCAGAGCGTGAATATCTGGTACGGCGTGCGCTCGAACGCGGGCTAAAGCCAAAGGAGGCAACGCGCGCCGTTGTGAAGGGGCGGTTTACGCCTGTGACACTCAACATTCCGATCGGCACACGGTACTCCTGCGAGGCGGTCAACTACGCCGTTACGGAGAAACTGACGAACGGGGAATACCTGCTGACCTGTGAGACACTCGGACCAGCAGGCAATCTCCCTGCTGGTCGTCTCGTCCCCATCGACTACGTAGAGGGCTTGCAGACAGCGGAACTCGTTGAGGTCACGATCCCCGGCGAGGCAGAGGAGGAGACCGAGCATTTCCGTGCGCGGTATCTTGCGAGTTTTGACAGTCAGGCATACGGCGGAAATATTGCTGACTACCGACAAAAGGTGGGCGCGATCCCCGGTGTCGGAGGTGTGAAGGTCTACCCTGTCTGGAAGGGCGGCGGGACGGTGCGTGTGACGTTCATGACAAGCGATTTCAAGCCGCCGACCGCCGAGTTTGTGCAGAAGGTGCAGAGCCTCATCGACCCCGAGACAAATCACGGTGAGGGCGTTGGGATTGCGCCGATTGACCATAACGTGACGGTCGAGGGAGCGAAAAATGCAGCGGTGCGCATCGGACTGCATCTGTCCTTCGCAGCCGGCACTGTATATGCAACCTACAAACAGCAGATTGAGGAGACAATTGACGGCTATTTTGCTGAGGTCAATAAGGATTGGCAAGCAACACAGCACGCAGAGATTGATAATGTGAGCAATACGGGGATTATAATCCGTATCTCACAGCTTGAGAGCCGTATCCTTGCGATTTCTGGCATCGAGGACATCCAACACACGACGCTCAACGACCGCGAGGAGAATCTGACGCTCGGGCTTGATGAGCTTGCAGTTCGGGGCGAGGTGCAGAATGGATAAAGTCACAAGAGATGTGCGTGTCGAGCGATATTATCCGTCTGTCGTTGCGCCCTCGGCAGAGTTTAAAACTCTTGCGAGGATCGAGAATCCCGAGTTTGTGGTGCTCTGGGAACGGGCTTGGCGGCGTTTTGCGAATACGTTTGTCTATGAAATTGACGAGGAAGGCGCAGCGCGTTGGGAAACAATGTTGCGCATGGTGCGTAGCGACAGCCTACCGATCGAGGAACGAAAGCGTCGTATCTTGGCTCGTATCAACGCGATGGTACCATATACAATACGCTCATTTCGAACGATGCTTGATGCGATGTTTGGGGAAAATACCGTAATCCCATTACGCATCCTAGCAAAACGTGAGTTATGGCTTGATATTGCACGTACGCATATTTTTCGTGCGAATGATGTGCGGCGTTTTGCGCGGGTCATCGTACCTGCAAATCTAACCATCCATATTTCAAGTACAGCAGAGACTGAAATATCTTTGTGTTTTGCAGGCTATGTCACATGCAAAAAGACCACAGTCATTGATTCGGGCGATGATATCTCTTATGCCATTCCGGGCGCACAATTAGGCTTTGCCGGCATGGTAAAGAGGTCAAAACATATTGTTATAAGGAGTGATTAAGATGGCGCAATTCCCTATCTTGCGTTTGACACACGCAGGACATGAGCTTTCTGGTATGAGTCAGGGTGGAGGCAAACTCATCTTTGTCCGCGCTGAGCTCGGTGATGGGCAGATTGGTGAAGGAGAGTCTGTTGAGAATCTAACGGCTCTCAAACATCAAGTTATGCAACTGCCCCTGCAGGGGTATCTAAACGAGGGAAACGGCAAGGCTCGTCTCAGATTTGTTGTTGAAAACAGCTCGCTCACGGCGGGCTTTTTTAATCGGGAAATTGGTATTTTCGCAAAAATGGAAGGCGGAGAGGAACAACTCTACGCCTACACGAATGCAGGGAACTACGCCGACTACATCCCGAGCAAGGACACGCCGATCGACGGCGAAATCATCGACCTCCATATCATTATTGGCAATGCGTCGAACGTTACCATTGTGACGGAGAATAGTGCGTACGCAACGCAAGCAGATCTGAAGGAGCATAACGAAAGTTCCGACGCACACGCGGACATCCGTATCGCCATCCTCCAGCGCAATCGCGCCTATAAGGTCGGCGACATTGCGTATCACAAAGCCCTGCCATCGTGGGCGCGTCTCGAATGTGTCAAGGCGGGGGCGACTGCCGCAACACTGCCAGACAAAATAGAACACGCGACCGAAAACGGGGGGGGTACTGATCACTGATGGATCCGTTATATGGATCCTCGACGATCTGCGCGACGGCACACCCGTCGGGGCCGTACGCGGGTCTCTCTATCTGCCGGCGGGCTACATCAAGTGCAATGGCGCGACCGTGCAGCGGGCGGACTACCCGCGCCTCGTAGCACTGGCGGACAAGCATAACCTCTGGACGGACGATGTGACCGCCAATGCGGGACTGTTTGGCCGCGGCGATGGCGCGGCAACGATGGTGCTTCCCAACTGGACAGACCGCATGGTGCAGCTTGCGGGGGATGGTGCAGGGGCGACAGTGGCGGCGGGACTGCCCAACGTCAAAATCAGTTATCGTGATCGTATGTATACTGGCGGTGAGTCTTGGAGTTGGCAAACCGGACAGGAGCACAAAGTGCTCGAAGACAAACGGAAACAGGTAACCTTAGCGGTGGAAGATGGCCCGTATAGTTATGGATCCGGAGATGGGTCTGTCTATGGCGGCGTTGTATCCATTGATGTGTCTAAATCCAACGCAATATACGGCGCAGTGGAAACAGTCCAGCCCGCGGCAGTCAAGATGCTGCCAATCATCAGATACTAAGACCTGCGCTCCTACGCGCAGGCGAAAGGAGCAAACACATGAAAGCAGGACAACTCATACAGGACGGCTCTGCCGTCTGGATTTTGGATGATGTTCGCGACGGCGCACGAGTGGGCGACATCATCTTGCGCCCTACACTTAGGGACGGGTTCGTAAAAGCAAATGGGGCTAAAGTAAAAGCCGCCGACTACCCTAGGTTGCTTGCGTGGGCGCAAGACAGTGGCATGGTTGTATCTCAAGAACAGTACGTTCAGGATTGCTCTAAGTATGTATACGATTCAGGGACTGGACTTCTTACCCTTCCTAACATGACAGGGCGCGTCTTGCAGGGCGGGGAAAGTGCCAAGAGCGTTGAGGCGGGGTTGCCAAATATTACGGGAGGTATTAACAATACGTTCCGCACTATTAATGGTGGTGGTGGATATGGCGCGATGGTTGGCAGCGTAGATGCGGGCGGCCAAGGTTTTGGATCTGGGGGAGCAGTCCCGTCAACTATCGTGCGTTTTGACGCGAGTAAATCTAATCCCATCTACGGTGCGGCTGATACCGTCCAGCCGCGCGCAATCACTCTCATTGCACAGATCAAATATTGAGGAGGAACAACATGGAGACAAAAACAGTCTACGCCTACGCCGCCGATGGCAAGTACATCGGTGAGCGTACCCTTGACGACACTGACCGAAGCCCGATCAGCGGCGCATGGCAAATTCCCGGCAACATGACGGAGGTCAAGCCGCCTGCTGCCAAAGAGGGGCATAACATCTACTGGCGCAGCGGGAAGTGGATACAGATCGAGCGGCCGAAGCCGGAGCCCACACCGCAACCGCAGGAGCAGACGGAGCCACAGGAGCGGGACACACAGCAAATACCGGAGACGGAGCTTGCCATCATGGAGGGGCTGGTCGATATGCAGACACGTCTCGCGGCGCTCGAAGCAAAGCTGAAAGGAGGTGAGTAATATGCCAGCAGTGATCTATGGCTATTTGGTGGTAGCGTATGGCGTCCTTGTACAGGGCGGGAAATGGGCTTTGTCGCCCAATGACAACCCCAAAAACCTTAAGGTAGTGCCCGAGAGCTACCGTGAGAAGGTCGCGGAGTGGATCGTCGAGCACGACGCAGGATAACAAGGAGCACAGAACAGCCGTCATGCATGTGGCGGCTTTTTCTGTGCAGGAAAGGAGATGCAACTTGCTGGAATATATCATGCCCGTCCTTGACCGCCTTGTGGACGGATGGGCGGAAAAACTTGGAGTGTCACTTGTTGTTACGATTGCCTACGAAGATCACGCACAGATCTTCGTGGCGTTCTTCCTTCTGGTGTGCGCCGACCTTATAACAAAATGGCTTTCGCTCTCGTGTCAGCATCTCGTTGACACAGGAGCAGACGAGCCGTCCCTCTGGCAGGCGTTCTGGGATCTGCGGGCGGCGCGGCGTGCGGGATACATCAAGAGCGACATCATGCGCAAGCGTTTTGTGCCGAAGATACTCACCTACTTCGGCGTCGTCAGCGCGGCGGCAGTGCTGGACTTCATCCTTCTCAAGGCGCACGCACCCGCATTTGCCACAACGCTTGTTATCGGATATCTGTCACTGACAGAGTTTATCTCCATTTTGGAGAATATGCAGGCCTCGGGGGTAAAGGAAGCTGGGGAACTCGTTGACATTGCACGCCGTCGGGGCGGCATCGGAAAAGGAGGAGACAAATGAGAGTGTTTTTAAATCCAGGACATGACCTTGTGCATGACAGTGGGGCGGTGAGCCCTATCACGGGACTGCGTGAGTGCGACGTAGCGGCGGCAGTCGGGGAGCTTGTAAAAGGTTACCTCGAAGCCGTCGGCTATGAGGTGCGCATGTGGCAGAGTGACAACCTCAACTGGGACAGCGACTATGCTGATCGGCAGGACTGCTCTGTGTGCGACTGTGCCAACCAGTGGCCGGCCGACATTTTCGTTTCCATCCACTGCAACAGCGCAGGGAACACAAGCGCACAGGGCACAGAGACGCTCGTGCATAATTTCGGCGGGCGCGCCGAATGTCTCGCCGACTGCATCCAGCGGCAGATCGTAGACAGCCTCGGCACCGTGGATCGCGGCCTGAAAGAGCGTCCCGGGCTTACCGTCCTCCGTGCGACAGACATGCCCGCCGTACTGGTGGAGCTTGCCTTTATCAGTAATGCAGAGGATGAGGATCTGCTTACCAACAGACAGGACGATTTCGCCCGTGCGATTGCGCGCGGTGTGACGGACTATGCCAATGCGTGAGGAGGTGAGCGAAATGCTCCAAAAAGCAAAAGACTTTGTGGCAAAACATAAAACAGCCCTGCTGGTGATCTTGCTTGTCCTGATCGTCGGCATTGCGTATGCCGTTGGCCGACACTCCGCATCGGAGCAGACGGCGGCCGAAAAACCTGCCGTCATGACGCAGGAGCAAACGCAGGACGTTAAGGCGCTGCGGTCGCAGCTGGATATCTCCAAGAGTAACGCGGAGACTCTGCAGCGGCGGCTTGCAGAGGCACAGGCGGGACAGCGTGCGCCGACAACGACCTACTATGTGAGTGCGCCAACAGTCGAGCGTGCTGCACAGGTGGTTGAGCGGCAGATCAAGACGGACGACCCGACGCTGCCGAGAGCAGCACGCGAAAAGTCTGATCGGACTGTGGTCACGCCGATCACAAAAGATGCAGATGGCAAAGACCTGCCGCCGGCAGATCAGAAGGTTGACGTCTACAAGATCAACCTCAACAAGGCGCATAAGATCAAGGCGGGTATCACGCAGATTGATACGCAGACCTACTGGACGGCGGGCGTAGAGCTCGGGCGCTGGGAAGGTCTTATGCATGGACAGGCAGGCAAGGTTAAGGGCGGCAGTGTAATGTATACGGTCGTCGAGTGGTAATTATATAAATGACAAGAGGGACAGCGTTTTGTGCGCCGTCCCTCTGTTTTTGTTTGTCTACAATTTGCCTACAAAATGAAGAAAAACAACTGATATATTCTAGTTTTTGCTTCCTCCCAACATGGACAGAAAAATCCCGTTGAAGCCCGTGAAACAAGGGGGGGCGTGAAATGCGTGACGCTTTTTAGTACATTTTAGGTCGTTGCTTCTCAAAATTCAGTAATATACAATAATATATTTCAAAATAAAAGTGCGTGACATTTAATAAAAGTATAGATATAATATAAGTGTAATATTGTAGGGGTTATTAAATAAAAGGGGTGTTGGGATGTTTCAGAATGCAAGCGTCAAGACGAAGATGGTTGTCATCCTCGTCCTCATCAGTGCTGTTCCGCTGCTGATCAGCATTGGTGTCAATTTTTACAGCACGATGGAGAAAAGCATCGAACAGTTGGAGCTCGTGAGCCAGCAGCGCGTCAACGTGATCGACTCCAACATCACGGGGCTTTTCGAGCAGAACCGCAACGGCATTCGCTCTCTCGCCGTGAACGCTGAGACCATCCGCTATCTGCAGGAGCCAACGGTCGGGGCAGAGGAGATGGACGGTTCGCTCGTGCGTACAAACGAGATTTTTAAGGACTCCAATCCGACTCTTATCACGGATACGAACGGGCAGCAGCTCCTGCGCAGCGACCACAAGGAGCCGGTCAATACGTCGACCCGTGCCTATTTTAAGGATGCGATGGCGGGCAAGGAGAGCATCTCCGATGTCGTCATCAGCAAGGCGACGGGGCGTTTTATCTCCGTCATTGCCGTGCCCGTGCTGAACGCGCAGAAGCAGCCGATCGGCATGGTGCAGCGCGACTATGACCTCGGCGTCCTGGCGGACTTCGTGAAGTCGGCGGCCGATGATCATACGAGCGTCCTCATCATCGACCGGCAGGGGAAACTCCTTTCCCATTCCGGGCGAAAAGTTGAGAAAGAAGAAGACCGCACAGATGAAAATGAATTTGCTTTTGTCAAGGATGCACTCTCAGGAAAGTCGGGAACAACCGAGGTCGAGCTCCTCGACGGGAATCAGTACTATGTGAGCTATGCGCAGAACCCTACCACGGGCTGGGTCATTGCGACGGCGACGCCGCGCTCCTACGTCATCTCCACAGGTGCTGAGGCGGCGATCCCCATTGTTATCCTCGGCATCATTCTCGTTGCAGGTGCCGGTCTGCTCGCGTACTTCCTCGCAGCCAAGGCGACGGAGCCTCTCATTCGCATGGGCGGCGCTGCTGAGCAGATCGCAGGCGGGAATCTCACGATCGAGAAGCTCGCTGTCGATTCGAACGATGAGATCGGCCGCATGGCAGCGGCATTCAACCACATGACCGAGCGCCTTTCTGCTGTTCTGCGGGGCGCAAAGAACAGCGCTGAGTCCGTGGCGTCGGCATCCGAGCAGCTCACGGAGAACTCGGAGCAGACCTCGCAGGCGTCGAACCTCGTTGCCGACTCGATCATGCAGGTGGCAGAGGGCACGGTAAAACAACAGGAAGCCGTCCAGGATACCATCCGTGTCGTCGAAGAGATGGGCCGTCAGCTCACCATCCTGTCCGACAACTCCAAGAGCATCACGGAAGCGTCGCAATCGGCGCACAGCGCGGCAACTGTCGGCGCAGACAAGGTTGAGCATGCGGTCGGCAACATGAGCCAGCTCGAGCAGACCGTCAAGGAGACCGAGAGCATTATCCGCGCGCTCGGCGAGCAGTCGAAGCAGATCGGCGAGATCGTCGATACCATCTCCGGTATCGCCGATCAGACGAACCTTCTCGCACTCAACGCCGCGATCGAGGCGGCACGTGCCGGAGAACACGGCCGCGGATTTGCGGTCGTTGCGGAGGAAGTCCGCAAGCTTGCCGAACAGTCCGGCAGCGCGACAGAGAACATTACGACCATCATCAACGAGATCCAGAAGCGTACGCAGGAGGCCGTCGTCTCCATGCAGTCGGGTACGGCGATGACCGTTGACAGCGTGGCGTCCGTGAACGAAGCGGGCAGCGCATTCCGTGAGATCGTTGCACAGATCTCGGAGCTCATGAAGCAGATTGAGTACTCGACCGCTGCGATTACGGCGACGAATGAAGGCAGCCGCCGTATTACCGAATCGGTTCACAGCATCGAGAGCGTCGCGGCCTCTCTGGCAGATGAGACGCAGACCGTCTCCGCTGCGACCGAGGAGCAGACCGCATCTGTACATGAGGTCGCCTCGGCGAGCAAGAAGCTCTCTGAAATGGCAGATGAGCTGCAGGCCTCTGTTGCGGCATTCAAGCTCAACTAAATCACATACGGTACTGAAAACAGCTCATCCGCATGGATGAGCTGTTTTTGCTCCTATATCAGTTGAAATGGTCGTCGTCGTAGCCCTCCCCCCAGTCATCCCAATCGTCATAGAGATGAAACCCGGGAGGCGTGCCGTTCTCATGGATGTGTTCCTCCTCACAGCGGTCATCCGCAGGGAGGTCCCATGTATCGTCGGGGAACTCGTCTGCCGGGCCGTTCGGTATGCTTTGCTGACGATCCCGGTCTGTGTGCGATGGAAATTCTGCGGTGCCGTTATCCGGTACGAGAATGCCGAAGAGCTTCGCTGCAATGTACGTGCCGAACACCGCAAGCACCAGCTTCTTCCACCATGCGAGAGGTTTTGATCGAGATGCGGACGTTTGCCGGGCGATTTTTTTCTGTGCGGGCATTTCTCACTGCCTCCGTTTCGCTGTGCATTCAAAAGGAATTCTCTCTCTTTGCTATTCGCTGTCAGGCACGTATATCCTGCTGCATTGATCCGGAAAAGACCCTGCATGATCACAGTTTTTCGGCACATTGTTCCGCAGCAACAGATATAAGGAGAGAGATTGGCATTTTGGACATATGATGATAAAATAATTGGCACAGCAGCGGCAAAAGAAGTGGTGGGGAATGTCAGATGGAATCCTATGATAAACTTTTAGCGGAAGAGATCTTTTTTATCAAACTGCAGTCCGGCGGCATACTGTCCCCGGAAGATATCGCAGGAAAAGAGTGCCTGGTCATCTGTGCGATGGGCGGGGTTGGACTTTGGCGAAAGATTTACGCACAGGCCGTGGAAGAAAGCCTCATGCAGGCAGGAGCTGCGAAATGTGACCATATTGTGCTCTTTAACTCGGACGATCTGGACTCGCTCTGCGATTTGACGGATGTAGAGCAGGCGGTCGGCACATCGCGCTATGACTATATTATTGTGCTCGGCGGGATGGAAAAGACGCGCGACATTTGCGAAGGCGTCCGACAGCTTCAAGAGGTGTGCCGCCCGGGCGGGAAAATTTTTGTGGCGGCACGAACTCCGCAGGAACTCTCTGCACGGCATGAGATCAATGCGTATGAGGATGTATGGCGTTATGATGCGGATGACCTTCCCAGGTTGTTTGCCGGATGCAGTTTAGAGATGATGACAAGTGACGCAGCAGGGGAGATTGCTGCTGCCGTCTTTACGCGCAGCGCGGGACGTGCCGAAACCTCGTGCAGTTCCCTGTTCCATGCGTGGAGCCAAAGACGCATCGATCCGAACGGGGCTTTGCCGCAAGGGTATTTCCGCGATGCTTCGGGACTTGACGCTGTCGGCATCAAATACCGCACGGACAAGTGCAGCATGATCCACAATTACCTCCGCAAGTATGAGTCCTTTTTGGAGCGCTTTCGCTCACGCCCGCTGCGGCTGCTGGAACTTGGCATTTTCAAGGGCGCAAGCCTTCGGATGTGGCAGGAGTATTTCCCGCAGGCAGAAATTTTCGGCGTCGATATTGAGGAGCACTGCAGTCAATATGCGGATGAACGGATTCATATTCTGCAGGCGGATCTTTCGAATACGGATGCAGTTTCGCGTTTGAAAGATATACGCCCTCAGATTATCATAGACGATGCATCTCATATGACCAGCCATCAGATCCTCGCATTGTTTACCCTGTTCGATGTGCTGCCGAGCGGCGGCATCTATATTTTGGAGGACCTGGAGACCTCGCTGAATCCGGAGCAGTTTGAGGCTGCCTATCGTGATGCGCCCCTCGATGCCTATGAGGTCTGCGCACGCATTGCGCGTATTGCGGCGCGGAAGGTCCCCGATGATGATAGCTTATATGCGGATTATATCAATCAAATCGGCATGGAAACGGAGCTTGTCTCCATCATGAAGGGCAGCGTCGTATTGGTGAAGCGCTGAGCTTATTATTGTAAATATAAAAAAACGGTTCTATGTTGGAAAGTGTCAACCTTTCAACATAGAACCGTTTTTTCGTTCGTTCAGCGCTTCGCGTCAGCAGCCGCAGCCGCCGCCGCGTGCCTGTGGTGCACGGTCGCCGTAGCAGTAAGCGCTGCTGTTGTCATAGCAGTATGCCTTGTCCTCACGCTCCGGCAGAGTGCATGCGCCGTCCTCACAGCCGTATGCGAGTGCCTGTGCACCGGCCGCAAGGATGAGGCCGGCGAACAGACCGGCAATGATTTTCTTCATAGGGCGCCCTCCTATCAATGTGTCTGTATTCCATAATTATTTTATCATGGGTGTCAATATCTTCACGCTCATATATCTCGCCTGCACGATGAAAACAATCTGTAAATAAAATAACTTATAACTATTGATAAAAGATTGGAATGAAACATAGAGCCTATATATTCATTTATAATTGACAAAAGGAAAACAGTATGTGCAGGAAGTAAAATCCAACTCAATATCATGAAAAATAAAGAGATGTAATTGATATAGAATATCTGTCTATATTATGCAAAGGCATACCGTCTGGAAAACTGAATGAAGTTCATAATTTTTATTTATGACTTTTGTGGAAAACACTTGATTTTTTTGAAGAGGTGTTATATTATATATGTGAATCAAGAAGAGAATATATTCATATTGATATATAGGAGCATATTATTATGAAGAACGAAATTGCTGTGATCTATTCCTCGCGTACGGGGAACACGCAGAAAGTCGCTGAGCATCTTGCGGAGGCGCTTGGCGCATCCTGCCGCAGCGTAAAGGATACGGCAGGTGTACCGGAGAATGCCGATCTCTGTGTCGGCATGTGGGTTGACCGAGGCACAGCGGACGCTGCGGCGAAGAAGTACATTGAGACGCTGCGCGGACGGCGCGTATTCATCTATGGTACCCTTGGCGCAGAGCCGGACTCAGAGCATGCGGAAAAGTGCATCGCGAACATCCGCGCACTCTTCGATCCGTCGAATGAGATCCTCGGCGCGATTCTCGTGCAGGGCGCGATTGATCCGGCGCTTATCGAAATGTTCAAAAGCATGCCGAAGGACAATGTGCACGCCTATACCGCGGAGAGTGCGGCGCGCTATGCGGCAGCGGCAAGTCATCCGGATGCAGCGGACTTTGCAAAGGTGATCGCAGCTGCAAAGGAGGCGCTCGCATGAATACGCTGCAGGATAAGATCGGTGCTCTCTCGGAAGAGGCGCGCGGCTGGCTGCTCGGAACGAAGTCGGAGAACCCGCTTGGCTGTGCCTTCACGAAAAAGCGCGTTGTGCATCCCGGCGCGGGCGGCAAGCGCATGATCATGGACAAGGCGGAGCAGGCGCGTATCTGGGAGGCGCACATGGCAGTGGCGCCGGATCCCGCGGACGAGCGTGCGGTATACATCCACATCCCGTTCTGCGATAAGAAATGCAGCTACTGCGGATTTTTCCAAAACTTCACGCGGGAGGAGGCGGCGCATCATTACGTTGATGTTCTCCTGGAGGAGCTGGATGCCGCGGCAGATACGCCCTATGTTATGGGCGCGCCCTTCCAGGCGGTATTCTTTGGCGGCGGTACCCCGACGGCGCTCAGTGAGTCTGATCTGGTGCGCCTTATCCGTGCGGTACGCGAACGCCTGCCGCTCACGAGCGACTGTGAGATCACACTCGAGGGACGCATCCACGATCTTTCGGAGGGTATGGTGGAGGCGGCGCTGCATGCGGGCGTCAACCGGTTCTCGCTTGGTGTGCAGTCCTTTGACACGCGCGTCCGCCAGTCGATCGGACGCATCGACGATCGTGAGACGGTTATCGCAACGCTCCGTCGGATGGTGGAGCGGCAGGGCGCCGTCGTCATTGCCGACCTCATCTACGGCTTGCCGTATCAGTCGATGGAGGTCTGGGAGAACGATGTGCGCACGCAGTTCGAGATTGGAATTGCGGGCGGTGATCTCTACCAGCTCAACGTATTCCCTGCGAGCGAGTTGGCGCGCCGCATCGAGTCGGGCGATCTGCCGATCCTCCCGACGACGGAGGAGCAGTCGGAATATTTCCGGCGCGGCGTCGAGATTATTGCAGAAAACCCGATGGCACGGCGTATTGATATCACACACTGGGCAACGGATCACCGCGAGCGCAGCATCTATAACACCCTCGCAAAGCGCGGCAATGATGTCCTTGCCTTCGGCTCGGGCGGGGGCGGCTTTGTCGGGGACGTGATGTGGCGCAACCACGGTGCGCTCGCCGCGTATGAAAAGATGGTCGAGGAGGGAGCGAAGCCGTTCCAGTTCATGGGCGAGCAGGCGGATGAGCACCGCATGCACAGCGAGATCGGCGATCAGATCGAGCACGGCTATTTCTACGCGCCCTATTTCGAAAAGAAATACGCCGTCGACCTTCTTTCCTCTCTTGCGCCACTCCTCGCTGCATGGGAGGAGAACGGCCTTGTTATGCGCACGGCGACGGGCTTCCGTTCGACCCTCGCGGGTGAATTCTGGCATGACAATCTCATCCAGAGTTTTCTCGAGGCCTATGCTCTCACGCAGGAGGACGCGGTAAAGCTCCGCAAGGAGAATGTTGCGCTGCAGGATATGATCCCCAAGGAAGTGCGCTCCATGCTCGAGGAAATGTTCCCCGACGGCATGCCTCCGCAGATGGCGGCGGCGTTGCAGGGGAAGCTCACGCCGGAGCTGGAGAGCCATCCGCATATGCAGATGCTGAAAAATCTCATCGAAAAGAGTCGGGAGAAAGAGCGCGCTGCAAGCGATGCTTCCGCGCCCGACCTCAATACCGTCATGCGTACCTCTGCGCGTGAGATGGAAAAAGCTGTGTAATATATTATATAAAAACGCATTGCGTTAAAACAGGTGCTGTGTCTCTCCTGAAGGGGAGGCGCAGCACCTGTTTTCATGCGAAAATATATCTCTATATTGACAATGAATCGCTCTTTTGCCGTATATTTTACTGCGGCGTAAAGTAGCCGAATGCAGCGGGAATGCTGTACGCCGCGGCGAGTTCTTCACGGCGTACCCAGAGAAGGGCGGACGGAGCATTTGCATCGCTCTCGGCCGCGAGCAGCGGAGATTCGTTTCGCTCCGCGACGCTGACCGCCCAGCCGGTGAGCTCCCATTCGATATGGCTGAAGATGTGGCGCGCGGGAGGAAGCGGCATAATGCTGCGGACGCGGAAGCCTTCGGCTGTGAGTTGTTCGCGCACCGCGCGCTTTGTCAGCTTCCCGTCGATATTCGGATATTCCCAAAGGCCTGCGAGGAGTCCCTTTGCAGGCCTTTTTCGTATGGCGATGCGGTCGCCGCAGGAGAGTATGAGGACGGTTCGGCTTTCCTTGCGGCGTGCTTTGAGCGCGGCTTTTACGGGATAGTCCTGCTCCGTGCCGCGGTCATGCGCAAGGCAGAGGCGGGCGGCCGGGCATGTGTGGCAGAGCGGTGCGCCGTTCGGAAGGCAGATCGTCGCGCCAAGATCCATAAAGGCTTCGTTGAGGTATCCTGCATCTCTTCCCGTCGGGTAGGAGGGAGCGAGCGCTGCTTCGAGAGCGCGCTTGCTTGCGTCCTTTGCGATATCGATACCGTTTGCCGTGACGCGCGCAGCGACGCGCAGAAAGTTGCCGTCGACGGCCGGGCGCGGCTGACCGTAGGCAAAGGACGCGATGGCGCTCGCGGTATAGCGGCCGATGCCGGGAAGGGCAAGCAGCGCATCGAAGTCGCTGGGCAGCTGCCCCTTGTGTTCGCGGACGATCGCTTCGGCGGCGCGTTTGAGATTGCGCGCGCGGCTGTAATAGCCGAGTCCCTGCCAGAGTTTCATCAGTGCATCGTCATCGCATGCGGCGAGGTCGGCGATCGTCGGCAGGGCATCGAGGAAGCGGAGATAGTAGGCGCGCACGACGGCGGCACGTGTCTGCTGGAGCATGATCTCCGAGATCCAGACATGATAGGGCGTCGGCTCATCGCGCCACGGCAGATCGCGCGTGTCGGGCGCAGATTTGCGCCACGTAAGCAGTGTATTGCAGAGAACGGGGAAGATGGAGTTCCCCGCCCACGGTAGAATTTTCATTCAGAGGCTCTCCTTTTCATATGTATTTTACCACAGATGTGTGAAACGCGAATGAAGAAATGGACTTTTCTTTACAAACGGCGGCCTTTGTATTATCATGGCACATAGTAAATCTACATGATGGAGTGATTTCTGATGTTGGATATGAAATTTGTGCGCGAGAACTTGGATGCGGTGCGTACGATGCTGAAGAACCGCTGCAACGCGCTCGATCTTTCCTCGTTCACGGAACTCGACGAGCGCCGCCGCACGATCCTGCAGGATGTGGAGGAGAAGAAGGCACGCCGCAACGCGGTCTCGAAAGAGATCGGCGTGCGCAAGAAAGCGGGCGAGAGCGCGGATGCAGCGGTCGCGGAGATGCGCGCGCTCGGCGATGAGATCGCGGCGCTCGATGAGGATCTGCGCGATGTGGAGCTGAAGCTGCGTGAACTCCTGCTCCAGATCCCGAATATGCCGAAGGCGGATGTGCCGATCGGTGCGGACGAGACGGAGAATCCCGAGGTGCGCCGCTGGGGCACGCCGCGCACGTTTGATTTCGAGCCGCAGGCGCATTGGGACATCGGGGAAAAACTTGGCGTGCTCGATGCGGAGCGCGCGGCCAAGGTGACTGGCGCGCGCTTTACGTTCTACAAGGGCCTCGGCGCGCGCCTTGAGCGCGCCTGCATCAATTTCATGATGGATCTGCATGCGGAAAAGCACGGCTATACGGAGATGCTCGCGCCCTATATCGTGAATGAGGACAGCATGATCGGCACGGGGCAGCTGCCGAAATTTGCGGAAGATATGTTCAAGCTCGACGGCCTTGACTACTACCTCGTGCCGACGGCGGAGGTGCCGACGACGAACTATCACCGCGATGAGATCCTCGAGGCGGAGCAGCTGCCGGAATACTACACATCCTATACGGCGTGTTTTCGTGCCGAGGCAGGCAGCGCGGGCCGCGATACGCGCGGACTCATTCGCCAGCACCAGTTCAACAAAGTAGAGCTGATCAAATTTGTCACGCCGGAGACGAGCTGGGACGAGCTCGAGCGCATGGTGGAGGCAGCCGAGGATGTGCTCAAAATACTCGAGCTTCCGTACCGCGTCATTCAGCTTTGCACGGGTGATATGAGCTTTACCTCGGCGAAGACTTACGACCTCGAGGTATGGATGCCGGCGCAGAATAAATACCGCGAGATCTCATCCTGCTCGAACTGTACGGACTACCAGGCGCGCCGCGCGAATATCAAGTACCGTCCGGAACGCGGGGCAAAGCCTGCGTTCCTGCATACGCTGAACGGTTCGGGCGTCGCTGTCGGACGGACGGTGGCGGCGATCCTCGAGAACAATCAGCAGGCGGACGGCTCTGTTCTGGTGCCGAAAGCGCTCGTGCCCTATATGGGCGGGGTGACGGTCATCCGATGAAGCGGCTGATCGTTGGAATCACGGGCGCAAGCGGCAGCTGCTACGCCGTTCGTCTCATTGACGTGCTCAGGGATCTGGGCATGGAGGTGCATGCCGTTCTGACGGCAAGCGGGCGGCAGGTACTCGACTATGAGTGCGGCGTCACGGAGGAGGATCTCGCGCGCCGCGTCACAGTCCTCTATCCGAACGAGGATGTGGGTGCGGCACTCGCGAGCGGATCGTTCCGCACAGACGCGATGGTCGTTCTGCCCTGCTCAATGAAGACGGCGGGGGCGATCGCGCACGGGGTTACGGACGACCTTCTCACGCGCGCGGCGGACGTAACACTCAAGGAGGGACGCAGTCTCCTCCTCGTGCCAAGGGAAACGCCAATGCACGAGATTCACCTTGAAAATCTCCTGCGCCTGGCGCGTGCGGGCGCGATTGTGATGCCGGCCGCACCGGGCTTTTATCATCGGCCGGAGACACTGGACGATCTCGTCAACATGATGGTGGGAAAGATACTCGACCGCCTCGGCATAGAGGCGGAACTCTTTACACGCTGGAGGTAACTATGATGACGAAGAAAACAGGATATGTTGCTGCTCTGCTGCTCGCGGGAACACTCTCGATACCCGTTGTGACCGAGGCGGCGGAAAACACCGTCGGTATCGGCGAGGGCGGACATGCGGCTGCGGTACAGCAGCAGCCGCAGACAAAGGAAGAGCCGCAGAAAACGCAGATGCACATGGGCTCCGCGGAGGAAAAGAACCGCAAGGCGGAGATCCAGATGGACTATCTGAAGCAGCGCGGTGCGCGCCGGCACATTGATCTTTACAATCTGCACGTATTCCGCCAGTATAAGGAGATGCACGGCATGTCGCTGCATTGGGGCGTGACGGTCTCGCGGCCTGTCGGTTCGTGGGCGGAGAAGGATCGGCCGGACATCGAGCTCGACTCGTCCGCCGTCGGCGCTGGACCTGCCTATATGGTACGCTGGACGAAACCGCTCGGGAAGAAATGGGAGGCGTCCTTCGACGCGACGGGCGCTGTTCTCGTCTACAACAAGGTGCATCCCGCGCATACGCGGAACTATGGCTTTATGTGGCGTATCGGGCCGCGTCTGACCTACAACTTCAATGATCGGAACGCGCTCAGCATCGCGTATCTCGGACACCATGTGTCGAACGGACAGCGGACGAAAAATCCGGGGTACAACGGCGTGGGGCTCTCGATCGGCTATCGCTACTCGTACTAAAGGGCGTATTTGTGGCAAAGAAATATTATGCGGTCAAGCGCGGGCGAAAGAACGGCATCTTCACGGCGTGGGCAGACTGCTCGGCGCAGGTGCAGGGCTTTCAAGGCGCTGTTTACAAGGGCTTTATGACAGAGGATGAGGCACGCGCCTGGCTTGCGGGGGGAGACGATACTGCCGCGGCCGGCGAGTGCACGGTGAAGAAGAGCGCCGCGGCAGAGACATCGAGGCCGCTTGATGCGGATTACATCATCCACACGGACGGCTCCTGCCTGCGCAATCCGGGCGGGCCGGGCGGCTGGGCTGCCGTCATCGAGACGGTTGCAACAGGCAATGTCGAGGAGCGGAGCGGCGGCGCGGCGGAGACGACGAACAACCGCATGGAGCTGACTGCGGCGCTGACGGCGGTCACATCCGTGCCGGCAGGTGCGCGCATCGCGCTCTATACGGACAGTCAGTATCTGAAGAATGCATTCACGAAGTTCTGGCTGCCCGCATGGAAAAAGCGCGGCTGGAGAAAAGCGGACGGCGAACCCGTGCTCAATCAGGACCTCTGGATGCAGCTCGATGCAGCGTTCGCAGAGCGGCATGTGCAGTTTCATTGGGTGAAGGGCCATGCGGGAAACCCGCGCAACGAGCGCTGTGATGCACTCGCCCGCACAGAGGCGGAGCAGTACAGACGCTGATGCTGAGCGTCCCTATCGGGCACTGCTTCTGCCCGCTGCCGGGTACAGGCCCTGCAGTGACGAGGGAAGGCAGCTGCCTGCGGCGGTCGAGGCATATATAAAAACTGGGGGAGGAGGGAAGACGGTGCAGCGCATATTCGAGGTAGTGGGGGCGTTCGTTCTCACGCATTTGGCGAATATCGGGCGTGTTACCCTACTCTATGGGGAGACGATCCGGCAGGTTACGCGCCGTCTGCGCGTGCGGAGCATCATCTATCAGATGGCACATCTCGGCGCGGACTCCCTCCTTATCGTCGGGCTCACACTCCTCTTTACCGGCGTCGTGCTGACGCTCCAGATCGCGCATGAGTTCATCCGCTACGGTGCGCAGAGCACGGTCGGCGCAGTCATTGCGATCGGCATCGGGCGCGAGCTCGGCCCCGTTCTCGTCGGCGTTGTCTGCGCAGGGCGCGTGGGCGCGGCGATTACAGCCGAGGTCTCGACGATGAAGGTCACGGAGCAGATCGATGCACTGCGCGTCATGGCCGTCAGTCCCGTCAACTATCTCATCGTGCCGCGCATGCTTGCGTGTATGGTCGTCGTACCGATTCTCACCGTGTTCGGCGACGTGATCGGCGTCCTCGGCGGCTATCTCACGGCGGTGTACTACTCGGGGATCTCCGCATATACCTTTACCAACTCCATCACGCAGTTTGCGCTGATTTACGATATGACGGGCGGCCTCATCAAGGCGATCTTCTTCGGCAATGTCATCGCCGTTCTCGGCTGCCACTACGGGCTGAACGCGCCGAGCGGCGCGGAGGGCGTCGGCAAAGCAACGATGCATACCGTCGTCACGTCCATCATCGTCATCTTTATCCTGAACGCCGTTTTGACGTTTTTCCTGTTTTAGGTAGGGGGCGCTATGATACGACTGAAAAATGTCTCGAAGCGCTTCGGGGAAAAAGTGGCGCTGAAGGACATCAGCCTGACGATCGAAAAGGGAGAGACCATCGCCATCATCGGCGGGTCGGGCTCGGGCAAGTCCACGCTCCTGCGTCTGATGATCGGACTGGACCGCCCCAGCGGGGGCGAGATCCATATCGGCGGCGACAACATCACTGCGATGAGCGAGAATGTGCTCGACCGCGTGCGCCTGCGCATGGGCATGGTGTTCCAGTACTCTGCGCTCTTTGACTCGATGAGCGTGGGCGAAAATGTTGCGTTCGGACTGCGTGAGCATACGGACAAAGGGGATGATGAGATCCGGCACATCGTCGCGGAAAAGCTGAAACTTGTCGGACTCCCCGGCGTGGAAGAGATGATGCCGCAGGAGCTCTCCGGCGGCATGAAAAAACGCGTCGGGCTCGCGCGGGCGATCGCGACCGATCCGGAGATCATCTTCTATGACGAGCCGAGTTCGGGGCTTGATCCGATCATGACGGCGAAGATCGACGAGCTCATCATTGACATGCAGAGGAAACTTGACGTGACCTCCGTTGTCGTTACGCATGATATGGTCAGCGCGAGCCGCATCGCCGACCGCATCGCCATGATTTACGATGGAGAGCTGATAGCGGTGGATACCGTCGAGCGTTTTCAGAATATAGCGGATGAGCGCGTACAGGCATTTTTCCGTACGCTGCATCACCGAAGGGAGGCAGGAGCATGAGTGCTGAGGCAAAGGTCGGCGCCTTTACGCTGGGGGGAGCAGCGCTCCTTATCGCGGTTGTTGTGTTCTTCGGCGGACTGCGTTTCAGCGGGAGCCATGACTATACGCTGTACGCCGGCTTTGGCCGCGCGATTGGGCTCAATCCCGAGGCCCAGGTGCTCCTTGCAGGCGTTCCCGTCGGGCGCGTAGAGGATATCGCGAGCGACGGCACAGGCGTCACCGTCTCCATGGTGATCCAGAACGGCGTGAAGATTCCGCGCGGCTCGTCCGTCACCATCGCGCAGCCCGGCATCATGGGGGATAAATTCGTCATCATCACGCCGTCCTCCGCGACGGATTACTATGGGAACGGTGACTATCTCTACGGCGCAGACGAGATGGGCATGGATGCCATGTTCACCGAGCTGAATAAAATGATTATCCTCGTCCAGGAGATGCTCACCTCTATCAATTCCATCGTAGGAGCGCCCGGATTCCAGACATCGGTGGTGCAGCTCGTGTCCAACATGGAGCATATGACGGCGCATCTCGACGGGCTGACCGCAACGCTCGAGCAGATGGCGGCGGAGAATCGCGGCAATCTGCAGGGGATGCTCGCACAGATGAACACGATGGCGGCGAACCTCGCACAGACAACGGCGAGCGTCGAGCGCATCGTGTCGAACCTCGAGACCGTCGGCGCCGACCCCGCGACGGCGGAGAACCTCAAAAAGACACTTGCGAATATCACCGAGGCATCCGGGCGCATTGCACGCATTGCCGAGGGAATCGAGTCCGTCGCCGGCGATCCGAAGACGCAGGAGGATGCACGTGCGCTCATCCACAACGCACGCACAATGACGGATAAGACGAACGGTCTCATGGGACGCCTCGGCAATATCAAGGTGACGCCGAAAGTAGACGCGATATACAGCGGCAAAGCGGATGACTGGCGGACGAACTTTAACCTCGACATCGGAGAGGCAAAGGGGCTGTATGCAACGTTTGGCGTTGACGACATCGGCGGCGGAGACAAGTTCAACGCGCAGGTCGGTACGCGCGGCACATCGTTCGGCGCGCGTGCGGGCGTCGTGGCGGGTGCGGCCGGCATCGGACTTGACGCTTATGCGGGGGAAAAGTTCAAGTTCTCCGCTGACGCCTACGATCCGAATGACGTGACCCTCCGTCTGCGCGCACAGTATCAGCTGCGCGGCGGAACATATCTTTTCGGTGAGTGGAACGACGTGAACGACAGCAGGCACCGCGCATTCTACACGGGCGTGCGGCAGGAGTTTTAAGTCCTGCCGCATCCGTGCGGAAGGTGTCGATTTTACAGCGGAACGGCAGTACAAAAGTAAGTTAGGAAGAAGTACGAAGTATGGCAGAAATTCAAAACAGAACACTTCAGCAGTCGGATGCTCTTTGGAAGGAGGCGCAGGAGATCATCTTATCCGGCTGTCAGCTGTACAGCAAGGGACCGGAAACGCACGTCCAGGGCGTTTCTCCGATCTACATCGAGCGCGGACAGGATGCACACGTTTGGGATGTGGACGGGAACGAATACATCGACTATGACATGGGCCTCGGGCCCGTGCTGTTCGGCTATTGCTATAAGCCCATTGACGATGCTGTGATTCGCCAGATGCAGCGCGGCATGGGCTTTTCCCTTATGGCGCCGGAGGAAGTGGAATATGCACGGCTTTGCGTGGAGCATATTCCGAGCGCGGACATGGTGCGCTTCCTCAAGACCGGATCGGAAGCAACCGAGGCCGCGATTCGCATCGCGCGCGCCTTTACGGGGCGCAAACATATCCTGCGCGGCAACTATCATGGCTGGCATGAGTGGACGGCGGCGGCAGAGGGCGTCCGCCAGGGCGGTATCCTCGATGAAGCGCGTGCCTATGTGCATGCGTTCGCCTATGGCGATCTGGATGAAGTGCAGCGGCTGTTTGATGAACACAAGGGGGAAGTCGCCGCGGTCATCACCGAGGCGGTACTGACCGAAATTCCTAAGGAAGGCTATCTTGCGCAGCTCAAGGAGCTCTGTCATGCGAACGGTGCACTGCTCGTCATCGACGAAGTCGTGAACGGATTCCGCTTCAGCATCGGCGGTGCACAGGAATATTTCGGCGTTACGCCGGACCTCTCCACCTTCGGCAAAGCGACGGCGAATGGCATGCCGCTCTCCTTTGTTGCCGGGCGGCGCGAGGTGATGGAGACGGTTGATCCGAAGGTATTCATCTCCACGACGTTCGGCGGGGAATGCCTCTCTCTCGCCGCGGCCATCGCTGAGATGCAGATGCTCGCATCCGGTCAGGTGATCCGCAGCATCTGGGAGAAAGGGGCGTATCTGCAGGGGGCCTTCCGCAAGCTGGCGCAGGAGATCGGTGCCCCCATCGATCTCAAAGGCTATCCCTGCCGTATGCAGTTTGACTATATGGACTACGAGGGGCGGCGCGACTGGCTTTATAACTCGATCTTTATGCAGGAGTGCGCGAAGCGCGGCGTGCTCCTCGGCTGGAGCATTTTCCCCTGCTATACACATACGCAGGAAGATCTGGACGTGACGCTCAATGTCTTTGAAGACGCGATGCGCGTCTATAAAAAGGCGCTTGAGAGCGGCAACCCGGCAAGCTATATGGAGGGAAAACCGCTGAAAATCGTCCGCGGATAAGCAATTTTGCAAATGCATAGAAAAACCCCCGACACGGTTCAAAAGTGTCGGGGGTTTTTGCGTGTAGGAAAATATTTTCAGGATTGGTTAAACTGCGGCTTCCGTCCTTCGAGGAACGCAGTCACGGCCTCGCGGTGATCGGCGGATGTGCCTGCCTTGGCGAGGTTCTCCGCCTCAATGCGGTTGTATGTCATATAGTCGCGATAGAAGACCTCATAGTAGAGCTGCTTCTGCATCGCGATCGCACCGAGCGGACGGCGCAGGAGCTTTGCCGCGAACGCAGTTGTCTCCTCGAGCAGTTTCCCCTCGGGCGCGAGTCTCGTCGCGAGTCCCAGACGAACTGCCTCCTCGCCGTAGACAGGCTTGCTGAATGCCATGAGTTCAATCGTCTTGGCAAGACCTACAATCTGATGGAGGTTGTAAATGCAGCCGGTGTCGCCGGGGAGTGCGACATTCGAGAACGCCGTGAGGAGATAACTCTCCTCCGTCATAATACGGAAGTCTGCACCGAGCGCAATACCGCAGCCGCCGCCTGCAGCCGCGCCATTGATCATCGCGATGACGGGCTTTGAACATTTGCGCAGGGAGAGTGCCGCCTGACCAGTCAGCATCGAGAGCTCGTAGCTGATGAACTCGAACGTTGCCATCTCCTTGATGTCGCCGCCCGCAGAAAAATTCTTGCCTGCGCCCGTAACGATGACAACCTTCACCGCATCGTCCGCATCACAGTGCTCCACCGTGCTGATCAGATCGCGGAACATCTGCGCGTTGAGGGCATTGTTCGAGGACTGACGGTCAATCGTAATCGTTACAATGCCGCCCTCGACACTGAGTTTAATGTGCTCGTACATGAGAGACCTCCTTTACTGTTTTACGCTAGAGGCTTTCAGTCCGCCTGCAATGAGGCACATCGCAAGTTGGTTCAGACTGACCCCTTCCATCTTAGCAGTCAACGCCAAATCCTTATGCAGACTCTTTGGCAGCCGCAGATTAAAGCGACCGCTGTAATCCTCCTCACGTGCCGGTTCCGGAATCGAGATACCATTCGCAAGCGCCGCTTCGAGCCACGATTGCTTTGCATCATCCAGCATATCCAGAAGTGTGTTCTTTGTTTCTGCCTGTGTGATGCATCCGGGCAGTTCCGCAATATGACCGACAAAGCCGCCGTTCGGATCGGCTTCGATGACTTCGCGGTACGGCAGAGACATATAGTACTGCAAATCCTTTTTCATTTCACACACCTTCTTCCTCACCGAGCATATCTATGATGATTTTAATATAGGTTTCCTTCACATACGGTTCTTGGCGCGGTATCGTGATCGGCATACAGCCGTGTTTACGAAATGTCCAATGACTTGAACCGCGATTTGGCTGCCGCTGTTCATAGCCCATACTTTCAAGAATTTTTGCCACATCGTTGAATCGCACAGCTTTTGGATTGCGGCGAATTCGTTTAAGCAGTTTCTCCCACTTGCTCACAACACTCTCCTCCTCATCCAATAGTACCGCATTTAGTACCGTGGTGCAAGAACGAATTATCTCTCGGAGACGACTTCGCTGTTCTCGATGGCGAAGTCGAGCAGGAGGCCGATGAGTTCATTGCGTGAGCGTCCGGTCTGATCGGCGAGCGTGTCGAGCCGTTTGATAATATCTTCTCTTACGCGGATGGACAGGGTCTTATGCCCGTCTTCTCCGCGTTTTCTTTTTGTAATCATCAGTTTTGCGTTCATATATATCACCTCATTATTTAGTTTATATATGAGGCACTACAAATTATATGTTGGACAAACTGGTGTAAAACATATCTACTTATAGTTTAAGTTATGATATAAAATTAACGATATAGTGTATGTAAAATTATGTTATAAAATATAATATAAAAAATAGAAGGTGAATGAATGGAGATACATCCTGCTGTACATGGGGGTGCCGAGCAGGGAAGCGCACGCGTCGGCAGGGGACAGGGAATGTCTCTATCCAAGAATGTTTTCCAAGCGCTGCTCGACGAGGTCGGCGGGCGCACGAAATTCTCGGCGCATGCAAAAGCGCGCATCGAAAAACGCGGTGTCAGTCTCACGGC
>ERZ773072.40-NODE-40-length-72358-cov-14.874874_pt1 | contig 72358 bp, 76 predicted proteins | sample MGYA00580617_ERZ773072 | MGnify/ENA primary metagenome ERZ773072 (study PRJEB29015, sample SAMEA2737970) | human oral metagenome | biome: human oral; feature: human-associated habitat; material: dental | place: China | collected 2122 ...
CTTTCATCAAAGCCAAAAAATCTTCAGCCGTAAACCAATTAGCAACATCCTTCATATAACCGCCCGGAAAGCCGCCGAGTGCTGGAATTTCCCAGCTGCTATCGTTAACGACAACCGGCTGGTCCGCTTTTTCATACGCCGACTTAACTTTTGCTTCGGTAATTTTCAGCGGATCATGATGCTGGATTTCATCAATATCAATTTACAGCGGCTCGACAACAATCCCATAGTCTTTCAGAACCGACCTGGCTTCTTCAAGTTTGTGCGGGTTGCCAGTAACAAATGTTATTCGTTTAGACATAAGATTATTATAGCACCTCTTATTTTAGGCTTCTTATTCCAACGTAGTAAGAAATTGACGAACAGCATCGATTGGTTTGAACAAGCGGTATGTCTCGGCGTCCTCATTTGGCGTTAATTCGGCACGAGTTTTACCCTTGTAGCCATCCGGGCAAAATATTTTATCCCAGCCAAAGCCGCCATCGCCTATGGGATGCTCAGAGATAGCGCCACGAAGTTCAGCGCGAAACAACCTGACCCGCTGGCCGTCATAGTAGCCAAATACACACGCCGCCACTGCCGATCGATCGTCAAAGCCATCAAGCATCCGGCAAAGATTCTCTAAACCGTTCGGCGCCTCGACAAAAAACTTGATAAACGGACCTGGCAGTCCATCAAGTGCCGTAAACCCGAGCGCCACATCCTCAACCAAAACTGGACGCTTAGCAACTACATACGCCTGACGTACCTTATGCTCAACAATCTCTTCCAAGCTAGTCGATTGAATTTCCGTTAAATCAACCGCCCGATGCTTCAGCGGTAAACCCAGCATGCGCGATAAATAATCTGCTTTGTGTTGATTGCCTGTGATAAACGTAATCGTCTTCATCACGCTTACACCTGAGTTTCAGAGTTTACTTTCTCAAATCGCGGCACAGATTTCCCATCCAGTACTACTGTTTCCGTAAACATGTTGGCAGGGCGAGCAAATAACTCATATTCATTTTCATAGAGAGGTCGGTAAATTACCAGGAACTCTTCTGTCTCAGTTTCTAACGCTAGACCGATCACCTCGTATAGCTTGCCTGACTTGCTATACTTGTACACACCCTTGCTTATTTTCGCGCAACGACTCTGCTCTTTACTACCCGCAGCTTCTTCACGATACTTCTCTGGCTGAGCGCGGAAGATATTCACCCATTTACTATCATCAGCCAAGTCATGATATTTAATATAATGTCGTTTATCAAAGCCGCCTTTATCCTGCTTTTTACGCGCCATTTCCTCTTGGACTTGCTCTATAGAAAAGCCAAAATCCTGGCGCAGCGCGTCAACAACCTCCTGCAAATCAGCCAGCTCTTTGAGCGATTCATTACGCTGATTATCGTCCAGCGGAATTTCGTCTGCCTCCTCGTGAACCTTGCGGAGCAACTCGCGGCGAAATTCCTGCTTGTCTAATGTGTGGTACTCTGTGTGTAAAACTTCGTCGTCATCCAGACACTTTTTCACGACTTTATCGCGAACTAGTTTTTGTAAGTAAAATCGAATCATTTCAAATCAAGGTCTTAATACTTGTCTTTGTAGGTTGATATACTAGATTATAAGTAATATTTAGCGTTCTATGCAGTCGCCTTTTAGCGCGGTAAAACAACGCCTGTATCTTTCGCTATCTTTAACAATTCTTCGTTAATGACTAGTAGTTTTTCTTTTGACGACATCTTGGCGAAGCTGGCGCTCATCAAAGTTTTATTCGGCTTGCTATAAATAACATCGTATATTTCTTCAATATCGTTAGTAAGTGCCTGCAGCTCGCCTTCAACTCGTCCGAGTCGATCTTTGACCTCGCGCATCTCGCTTTCAACACCGTTAAGTCGATCCTTGACTTCGCGAATATCACTCTCAACACTGTCGAGCCGGCTTTTGACCTCGCGCATGTCGCTTTTCAAACTAGATACATCCTCTTTCAGCCCAGAGACATCCTTTTTCAGCCCAGAGACATCCTTTTTCAGCCCAGAGACATCCTCTTTCAGTCCAGATACATCCTCTTTCAGCCCAGAGACATCTCTTTTCAATTCCAATATATCTGCTTCAACTGCGTCAAATCGCGGTAGTACAATTGTCTCCAACGCTCCATTAACGCCTTCAACAATTGCTTCTTTAATCCATTGTTTGTCGTCATTAGTTAGTGCCATGCGCCCTCCTGAATTCCATTATACCATGCCGTATTCATGTAAAGATGAAGCGCTAAAAATTTGGAGTTATTTAAGTACAAACTTTTATCGGCTATCAAAGCAAGATTCCTGCTGGCAAGAAATATGACACAATAGCTACGACTAGCAAAATCGCGTACCATATGTGCCGGTTGCCTGGGCGCTTTTCCCAGAGATAAACGGCCAGTGCTCCGCCAATTAGCCCCAGCGGAAAGGCTGATAGCGCTAAGTTGCCGATGTTTAGCGGCGCTTTGAATTTTAGCCACAATGTGCCAGCTATCGTTACCGTGACTAGTTTTAGCAAATAGACGCCGTCAGGTTCGAACTTTTCGTTGCCGCGCCGGCTAAATACACGGTTGCGGGCGTATGTGCGTTGTTTGTGCTGCCGTGAAACCATAACTCAAGTATATCATAAGCGTCGTACTTCCCTGTTTCGTGGCTCTATAGCTGCTATTCTGGACTATTGTTGCTCTCATAGAAAAAGAAAAGACTCTCTCAGTGCCCGTAGAGTCTTTTCTTGTGCAAAGAGCGAGATGCTATTTACATTTTAATTTCGGCGTCAACGCCAGCTGGCAATGATAGATTTTGCAAGTTCTCGATGGTTTTTGGCGTAGCGTTAGAAATATCAATCAAGCGCTTGTGTACGCGCATTTCGAATGTCTCGCCGCCCATTTTGTAGACGTGCGGGCTTTTCGTTACCGTATAAGTGCTGCGGCGAGTTGGCAGCGGCACTGGTCCGGCGACTGTCGCGCCAGTACGAATAGCGGTGTCGACGATTCGCTTAGCAGATTCATCAATAACTGTGTGGTCATACGCCTTGAGGCGGATGCGGATGGTGAGACCTTTATCTTCGGCCATTTTGTTACTCCTTTTACCTCGTAACCTCCGCTCGAATCGGTTTCGTTAGCGTCTGGCAGAGTTCTCGAGGCGATTAATTAATACGAACACTACTATAGCAATAATTAGCGTGAATTGCAAGAACCGCGCGGGCGATAAGACGTGTTAAGGTCTAATCTTGTCGGTGACCGCTGGTTGCAGGCAATAAAAACACCCCCGATAGTCCGGAGGTGCTTTCGGTAGTAACTTACAGAGTGTAAATTACTTGATGATATTGGTCACCACGCCAGCGCCGACAGTACGGCCGCCTTCGCGGATAGCGAAGTCTTGACCTTTGTCCATAGCGATTGGGGCGAGCAATTTAACCTTGAAGGTCACTTGGTCGCCTGGCATAACCATTTCTTTGTCGGCTGGCAATTCAACTTCACCGGTCACGTCAGTGGTGCGGAAGTAGAACTGCGGCTTGTAGCCCTTGCTGAACGGCGTGTGGCGTCCACCCTCTTCTTTCTTGAGGATGTAGACTTCAGCCTCGAACTCGGTGTGCGGCGTCAGCGTGCCTGGAGCAACAATGACCTGGCCACGCTCGATTTGTTCGCGCTCGATACCGCGCAGCAGCAAACCAGCGTTGTCGCCAGCTTGGCCCTGGTCGAGAGTTTTCTTGAAGGCTTCGATACCAGTTACGACCGAGCTCTGAGTTGGTTTTAGACCAACAATTTCGACTGGGTCGTTCAGTTTGATGACACCTTGCTCAATACGGCCAGTAGCCACGGTGCCACGACCTTTGATCGAGAAGACATCCTCGATTGGCATCAAGAATGGCTTGTCGAGGTCGCGCTTTGGCAGCTCGAAGTAGTCGTCCATCGCCTTGACCAATTCCATGATAGCGTCTTCAGATTCTTTGTCGCCCTCGAGAGCTTTGGTGGCTGAGCCCTTGATGATTGGCGTATTGTCGCCGTCGTAGCCGTTCTTGGTGAGCAGTTCGCGAACGTCCATCTCGACCAATTCGACCAGCTCTGGGTCGGCCAAGTCCATCTTGTTGAGGAAGACGATAATCTTCGGCACGCCAACCTGGTGAGCCAACAATACGTGCTCGCGGGTTTGCGGTAATGGGCCGTCGTTGGCAGCCACCACGAGAATAGCACCATCGATTTGAGCAGCGCCGGTGATCATGTTCTTGACGTAGTCGGCGTGGCCTGGCATATCGACATGCGCGTAGTGGCGATTCTCTGACTCGTATTCCTGGTGAGAGGTGGCGATAGTGATACCACGCGCCTTTTCCTCTGGTGCGTTATCGATGTCCGCGTAGTCGCGCGCTTTGTTCACGTCGCTTGGGAGCCGCTTAGCCAAAACGTGGGTAATGGCGGCGGTCAAAGTCGTCTTACCGTGGTCGACGTGACCCATGGTACCGACGTTGATGTGAGGCTTTGAACGGTCAAAGTCTGCCATAGAAGTAGTTCTCCTAACGTTAGTATTATGTTATTCACGACGCGAGCAATTATCGAAAGTGTTACCACCTCGACAAAACGCGTCGCGCGTTATTTCTTATTATAGTTGAAAGCTCTGCGGGTGTAAAGTGGCTACTGGCGTAAACGCTTATCAATATGCCGGCAAACGATAAACAACCAAATAGCAGCCAGCAGTCCCAATATAGCTTCGATGATCACAAACCAAAAGCTTCGCAAGATGTAGCCCTGAGCTGCCAGAATTGCTGCAAAAATCGGAAAGCCGAATGACAACAGCCGCTCGCGCTGTGTCAAATAATTAAGACTCGACGGTAAAGTCAGCATCATTAACACCATAGCGACAATTATCCCGCGCGAAAAAACAAAATGCGCTGCGTGCATAGTGTCATTCGGACAAAGCGCTACGCCAATCATACATACAGACAAAGTAATCATCAGCCAAGCTGACAATTTGGCGGTGCGCGATTGCTGAAGCTTAGCATAGCTTTGAGTCATGCAAATACCGATAGCAGTAAGTATCAATCCTGAGGCAAAAACACCAGTATTAAAAGCCAAAGCTGATTGGCGGTTGGTGCTAGTCTCGCCCAACCGGCTGAGACTCCAGCTCGTCCAGTGCGAATCATCAGACAGCACGATTGAGGCCATCACGCCAGAAGTTAAAATCACTACGTATAGCGCGCAGAGTACCTGCAAGCGATTACGCCTGTAAAATTGAACAGCTAGCTGGTAGCTCATGTATCTATTATAGCAGCAAACGCGCCTTGGTGAGAGGCGCGTTTACGTATTTAGCGAAGTTCTCGCTAGAGTTAATTATCAAACTACTTGTTGCGTTTTTCGATAATCTCGGCAGCAACGTTTGGTGGAACTTCCTCGTAGTGAGCTAGCTCCATCGTTGATGCAGCACGGCCTTGGCTCATTGAGCGGATGTCTGATGTGTAGCCGAACATGTTGGCTAGCGGCACGATTGCTTTGATTAATTTGGCGCCGCCCATTAGGTCATCCATGCTTTCGATACGGCCGCGGCGGCTGTTGAGGTCGCCGATGATGTCGCCCATGAACTCCTCGGGAGTAGTGACTTCTACTTTCATGACCGGCTCGAGCAAGACTGGATTGGCTTGTTTGATACCAGCGCGGGTCGCGATATGCGCCGCCAAGCTAAATGCTAATTCGCTAGAGTCAACGTCGTGGTACGAACCATCGTACAACGTCGCCTTGACATCGACCACTGGGTAGCCGGCGATAACACCGCTATCCAGCGTTTCACGGATACCCTTCATGACAGCTGGGCGGTACTCTTGCGGTACCACACCGCCCTTGATTTCGTCGATGAATTCAAAGCCCTTGCCTGCCTCATTCGGCTCGAAGCGTACCCAAACGTCACCGTACTGGCCGCGACCACCGGACTGTTTGGCGTGCTTACCTTGAACCTCAGCGGTGCCTTTGATAGTTTCGCGGAAAGCAACTTGCGGCTCGCCGACATTAGCTTCAACATTGAACTCTCGCTTCATGCGGTCAATTAGAATCTCCAGATGCAACTCGCCCATGCCTGACATAATCGTCTGCCCAGTCTCTTCATCGGTGTGAATGCGGAAGGTTGGGTCTTCCTCAGCGAGGCGCTGCAAAGCAATACCCATCTTCTCTTGGTCGGCTTTGGTCTTTGGTTCGACAGCAATTGATACCGGTGGCTCTGGGAACTCAATAGACTCCAGAGCGATTGGATGACTCAATTCAGCTAAAGTATTACCGGTGAAAGTATTTTTCAGCCCAACCACTGCAGCAATATCGCCGGCGCCAACACTATCGATTTCTTCGCGTTTGTCGGCGTGCATTCGGACGATGCGGCCGATGCGCTCTTTTTCGCCAGTGGTGGTGTTAAGGACGTAGCTGCCAGCTTTCAGTACGCCAGAGTAGACGCGGATGAAGATTAGCTTGCCGACGAACGGATCAGCGGCAATCTTGAAGGCTAGCGCAGCCATTGGTTCTTTGTCGCTTGGTTTGCGGCCGACTTCGTCGCCAGTTTTTGGATTTTTACCCCAAATTTCGTCGACGTCGAGCGGACTTGGCAAGTAATCTGCCATCAGATCAAGCAGTTTTTCGACAATCACGCCGCGGCCGTCGCCGCCAGTTACCAAATAGAAGTCGCCAGCCAGCACGCGTTTGCGCAGCGCGCTCTTGAGCTCGTCGATGGTAATTGCTTCCTCGCCCTCGTCGAAGAACTTCATCATCAGGCCGTCGTCGGCTTCAACAGCGTTCTCGACCAGCAGACTGCGCGCATGCTTGGCTTTTTCGAGCATATCAGCCGGAATCTCGCCAACTTTCAGCTCGTGGTCGGTGTAATCATCATAAGTATAAGCCTTCATATCGATTAGATCGACCACGCCGCAAACATCCTTTTCAAAGCCAATCGGCAAGTGGATCGGAAACGCTTGTTTGCTGAGGCGGTTGTGAATTGACTCGACAGACTTGTAGAAGTCTCCGCCAGTCTGATTGATTTTGTTGATGAAGCAGATGCGCGGTACATTGTATTTGTTGGCCTGTCGCCAGACAGTTTCGCTTTGTGCCTCGACACCCATTTTGCCGTCGAAGACAGTAACGGCGCCGTCGAGCACGCGCAAGCTACGCTCCACCTCGGCTGTAAAGTCGATGTGCCCTGGCGTATCGATAATATTAATCTTGTGGCCCTTCCAGAAGCAAGTCACCGCCGCCGAGGTAATAGTGATGCCCCGCTCTTTTTCCTGCGCCATCCAGTCGGTGGTGGCGCCGCCGTCATCGCCCTTGACGGTACCGATTTTATGCGTCAAGCCGGTACGGTACAAGATACCCTCAGTGGTGGTTGTTTTACCGGCGTCGATATGGGCAATAATGCCGATATTTCTAAAGTTTTGTAATGGAACGGTTGCTGCCATTGTTTTTCCTCTATTAAGTTGATTTGTCGAGATTCTTGGTTATTTTTTGGCACCAAAAAACTACTCTTAACGACAATTATATCAGATAATTTACAAAAATGATAGATAAGTTTAACTTTCGCAAAACCGCTCCTATGTATAGCGTAGGAGCGGTTCTATGTTTGCGTGAAAAGAAACGATTAGCTGCGAGCAAAATGAGCAAAAGCGCGGTTGGCTTCGGCCATTTTGTGAGTGTCTTCTTTCTTCTTGAAGGCAATACCAGTTTCGTTGCAGGCGTCGACGATTTCTGTCGCTAAGCGCTTGCTGTACGGCATACCGCTTTTACTGCGAGCGGCTTGCACTAACCAGGTAAAGGCAAAGTGCTGCTGACGATGGCCTTGAATCGGAAACGGAATTTGGTAGTTAGCACCGCCAACGCGGCGAGACTTAACCTCGAAAGCCGGGCTAATATTGTTAATTGCCTTTTCGAAAACCTCTAGCGGTTCCTCGCTTTTGAGAGTTTTGGCAGCTTGCGCTAGAGCATCATATACAGCCCGCTCGGCCACTAGTTTCTTGCCGTTGAGCATTGACTTGTTGATGAGGCGCTGTACCAAAACCGACTGGTATTTGCGATCTGGCTGCAATTGGCGCTGGAGCTTTTTGGTAACTTTGCGAGGCATGATTACTTATCCTCCTTCTTGGTGCCGTATTTACTGCGGCCTTGTTTGCGTTTGGATACGCCTTGCAAGTCAAGCGCGCCGCGAACGATGTGGTAACGCACACCCGGCAAGTCCGGTACGCGTCCGCCGCGCACTAGTACGACAGCGTGTTCTTGCAGGTTGTGGCCTTCACCGCCGATATAAGCCCAAACCTCGTGGCCGTTAGTCAGGCGAACGCGGGCGACTTTGCGCAGCGCCGAGTTCGGCTTCTTTGGCGTCTTGGTAGTAACTTTGACGCAGACACCGCGTTTGAGCGGTGCGTTTTGGTTGTAATAGCGCACCTTTAGGGCATTGTGGATACGGCCTAGCGCCGGCGACTTCGACTTTTTGCTAGCCGTCTGGCGAGGTTTGCGTACCAGCTGATTGATAGTTGGCATTCAACTTCTCCTAATTACGATGATAATAAACGAGCTTGCTAAAGGCTCATGGCGCAAGCGGCAATGCAGCAAACATCCGCCTGCATCTCGAGAGCTGCGGCTTTATCACACCGATAACCCCGCTTCACCCGAGAGAAACTCTATGTTCTATTATAGCAAAAACCTATCAGAAAGCAAGGTTTGCTTGTCTTCTGATCGCTGGAGCCAGGAATGAGCTCAACTGTTAGTATTTGGACAAAAAGTTCGCTTTCGTCGTTTCCGACTCATCAGCATAGACACGCATCTATGGAGCGAATGCGACAAGCAGGTCAGAAATGGCGGCGGGAAGACCCGCTCGTCGCACTCGCAATGGTCACCGACTGGTCTTAATGACCCGGTCGGTGACCCTGTAGAAGGGCGCCCACTTTTGGGCGCCTCTCAACCTGACGGCGTACACGGCGCCGTCCGAGATCGCGGCCTGGGCGATGTCGCCCAGGCCCTGCTCGTCGAGCTCCTCAACGGCGAGAACCTCGCCGTTGACATAATTCATGCCCAGCGGCCTGTCGCTCCTTCGGAAGGCGAACGCCTCCATGGGGGCATACTGGGCCAGGGTCTCATCGGAGACCCAGAGCTGGAATCTGCAATTGAATTCCCGGGGGATGAGACCCCCCGGAAGGAGGAAGGTAACGGTAATCATCTCGCCGGTGGCCATGATGGCCCTTTCTCCTCATCTCAGCATGGAGTGCTGCTCGCAGGTTGTGCGAGTGCGTGCATTTCTGATGCACACGAGACGAGGTCTCGGCCGCCAAGTGAAAATTATTCTCTTCGCCAGCCAAGATCTCATCTCGTGTTTGCCTGCTTGTCAAAGTGCGCTTTCAGACAAGGATTTGCTCGACTTGTCAATGAAAGCTGATATATATATCACATATGAACGCGTATGTCAATAGATTTAGGCAATTTTATTGAATTTTATGCAAAAAAGCGCAAAAATAACGACAAACAAGCATTTTCGCCTGTTTGCGATGTTTGTAGCTGCGGATAAACTTAACTCTATATTTATACATATTTATAAATAGGAGTTGAGGTAAATGATAGCAAGAGCTATTTGTCGTCGCTACTTGATTTCTTGTCGTTTCGAATAAACCATCGAATCAAAGCGATAGCGGCTACTACGGTTGCAATTATTACTATATACGGTATAGCTACGGTGATATAGGTTATGATGATTTCTTCACTCATAGTTATATTGTTTAATTAATATTGTCTACATGTCAATACTTTCGCCGTATTTTTTGTACTAAACTTGAACCGCTATCGCATTAAAAACGCAAGCAATATAGTATAATAAACGTATGAATCCGCTAAATGACAATGATATCCAATACGCTGGCCACCCTGAACAGGCGCCGCGTCCTGATCCGTTAGTGCCAGAACCGCAGCGCCGGCCGCCGCGCGACCCTTTCCGTAAATTTCGCCTGATTATGATTGGCGCTGGTGTCGCCGCCGTTTTAGTGATTATTGTTGCGATCGTGGTAATGACGCTCGCTCGCTCGTCAACAGTCAAGACAGATGAAAAGAAAAAAACTGACGAGACCAAGGTGGCTCACTTGACTGCTGCCGAAACCATCAAGCACGTCAACGTTTATTTCAAAGGCAAGGAAAAAGCCAAATCGTCAATCACTACTCCAGTAAGAGTCAAAGGAAGAAAATTCTACACCGTAGTGCCCGACCTTGACCAAGTTCAGAGTTTAGCTGGTTACGTTCCTAAGGATAAATCAACCTCGCAGCGCGAATCAATCGAGAAAAATATGGACTACGATGGTTTTACCCGCAAGGTCTTCTCGGAGGGCAGTAGAACAAATTATTTAGCTGATTTCACGCGTGACGATGTCACTTGCCAGCTGAGTACTGATATTTCGCAGCGCGACAAGCTCGGCGATTGGATGGAGATTCGCTGTCTCGACACTAAAGTTTACGCTGAATACGCTGAAGCGCAGCAGCCGGTGGTTTCGGTCTATACCCCGGCCGTGAGCGCTGCTGGACAGTACGGTTTCATCGGCAAGCCAGCTCCGTTCAAGGGTGCGCTGAAAGGTTACCAGCTGCTAGAAATTCCAGTCAGTACGGTGCTGTATCAGCGAATGACTGCGCTTGACAATCTAGGATTATTCTATCAGACGCCAGACGGTTTGTGGCATTATTTCCAAGATCGTAATCGCAATATACTGGTTGCCTGCACGCTTTACAATAACCGGGAATTGCGGATGGCTTACGCTGACCAAAAGTGCCAGCCGATTGGCGGCAGTACTAAAGATACAGTGACATATTCTGGCAAACGAGATTAGGTCTCGCCTTATTCTGGCCGTTGGAATATGCAAAGATACAGCGTGTCAAAAATTTAGCCGCAAAAATAATTACCGCTCGTCTATATGAGCGGTAATTATAGTTTGAGCGGGTTTGCTTATGATTCGGCATCGACATCTGGCGTGATGTCGTCGGCCTCCTCATCAACGCTTTCAGCGTACTCGTCGGCTGGCGAATCGTCCTCGCCAGTATCGAGCGAACGGACGCCAGTACCCACCGGAATCTTGCGGCCAATGATGACGTTTTCCTTCAGGCCGTGCAAGTGGTCGGCGCGGCCGCTGGTGGCAGCATTGATTAATACGCGGGTAGTATCCTGGAAGGACGCGGCGCTTAGCCACGAATCGCTCCAGATACTCACCTTGGTGATGCCCAAGAGCATTTGCGCGTATTGCGCTGGCTCTTTACCGTTGGCAACCAGAGCTTTATTCTCGGCAACGACGCGCGCTTTCGAAACGATATCGCCCATAACAAAGTCGCTGTCGCCTGGGTCCTCGATCTGGACGCGGCTAAACATCTGGCGGACGATAATCTCGAGGTGTTTGTCAGCCACGTCTTGGCCTTGCGCGGCGTAGATGCGCAACACTTCGTTGATGATATAGCGCTGAGTTGCCTCGGTGCCCTTCAAACGCATCAGGTCGTGCAAGTTGAGCGAGCCGATCGTTAAGCGGTCGCCTGCTTCGACATGATCGTTGGCTGATACTACTAGCTGCGCAGTACCCGGAATCTCGTAGCGGACTGGCGCGGCAGCGTTAGCGGCAATGACGATAGTGTCTTCGGCAGCTTCGACAACGCCGTCGAATGGCGCTACTAGCGAACGGCTATTATCGAGACCTTCGGCAAGGATATCGCCAGCCTTGACGCTAGAGCCGTCTTGCAATAGCGGTTTGCGGCCTTCGAGCGGCAAGCGTTCAACGCGGCCAGCCTCTGGCGTGACCTGGACGATATATTTCTTGCCGTCTTCCCAGACGTCGACAATACCAGCCACCTCAGTGATGTAAGCTTGGCCCTTCGGATTGCGCGCTTCGAAGAGCTCCTCGACGCGCGGCAGACCCTGGGTGATGTCGCTACCGGCCACACCAGAGTTGTGGAAGGTACGGAGTGTCAGCTGAGTACCTGGCTCGCCGACCGATTGAGCAGCGATAACGCCAACTGGTTGAGCCGCGCCAACTAGCTCGTTAGTTGCCATGTCAATACCGTAGCTGCGGCGCGGAATACCCTCGAGATTGTTGGTCGAGAGAATCGACTGAATCTTGACCTCGTTGATATTAGTGTCGGCTTCGATTTTGTTGGCGATTTCGCGGGTAATCAACTCGTTAGCGCCGATATAGCCTGGCACAGCATCACGCGTATAGCGTCCGTACAAGCGATTACCGAAGCTAATCATCGTTTCTTCAGTTTCTGAACGGTAGATCATGTAGCCTTCGTCATCGCCTTCTTCGTCCTCAACAGTGAAGACATCTTGCGAGACATCGACCAAGCGGCGCGTCAGATAACCAGAGTCGGCCGTCTTTAGCGCAGTGTCGATCAAACCTTTGCGCGAACCGCGGGTAGCGACGAACGATTCCAAGCTCGACAAACCACGGGTGTAGTACGAGCGAATTGGCAGCTCGATTTCGCGGTTGGCGGCGTCGACCTGGATACCAATCATGGCGCTAGCTAGCTTGACGTTACTAATATCACCGCGGGCACCCGAGTTAACCATGATTGAAATACTAGTGTCGATGTGGTGTAAGTTGTCTTGGAGCAATTTAGTGACTTGATTGTCAACCTTGCGCCAAGCTGCTACCGTCAAATTGTAACGCTCGTCGTCGGTAATCAAACCCTGGTCGTATTGATCGGCAATCAACGCTGCATGCTTATCGCCTTCCTGGATTATCTCCTCGGTTTGATCAAGGTGGACATAGTCGTCTTTACCAGTCGATACTGCGGCTACTGTGGCGAAGCGGAACGCTAAGCCTTTCATGCGGTCGGCCGTCTTGGCGGTTTCTTCGGCGCCATAACGATCAAAGATTTGCGCCAGAACTTTCTTTAGCTCTTTCTTGGTCTGGACGTTATTGTTGTAAGGAAAATCGTCCGGCAAGATTTCGTTGAAGAAGACGCGGCCCAGCGTGGTGTTGTGAACCTCGCCCTTGGCGCGAACCCGAATTGGGCTTTGCAAGTGAAGCCGGCCCATATCGTAAGCCAGCTCAGCGTCGCGGCTATTAGCAAAGACAGCGCGATGCTCGGTCTGGACGCTCGGCTTTTCGTAGGTCAGGTAGTAGTTACCGAGCACGATGTCCTGGCTGATGCTAAGCACTGGACTGCCATCGGCTGGCTTAAGCAAGTTGTTAACAGCGCTCATCAGCTCGCGAGCTTCAGCCTGAGCGTCATCGGACAACGGCAAGTGGACAGCCATCTGGTCGCCATCAAAGTCGGCGTTGAAGCCGGCGCAAACTAGCGGGTGCAGCTGAATCGCCTTACCCTCGACTAATTTCGGCTGGAAAGCTTGGATGCTCAAACGGTGCAGGCTCGGTGCGCGGTTAAGCAAGACGTACTTGCCCTTAATGACCTCGTCGAGTGCGTCCCAAACCACTGCTTCGCTCGACTCAATCAGACGAGTAGCGCTGCGGATATTATGCGCGTAATCATGCTCAATCAACCAGCTGATGACAAATGGTTTAAACAACTCGATCGCCATTTGCTTTGGCAAGCCACACTGATTGATTTTAAGCTTTGGACCAACGACAATTACCGAACGGCCAGAGTAATCGACGCGCTTACCGAGCAGGTTCTGGCGGAAGCGGCCTTGTTTACCCTTAAGCATATCACTGAGACTCTTCAAGCGTCGGCGGTTGCCAGTGGCATTGACAGCCCGGCCGCCGCGCGCTGATGAATTATCAATCAAACTATCGACAGCTTCTTGCAGCATGCGTTTTTCGTTGCGCTGAATTACTTCTGGCGCGTTCAATTCGATCAGCTTCTTGAGACGATTGTTGCGGTTAATGACGCGGCGATAAAGATCGTTCAAGTCGCTCGTCGCGAAACGGCCGCCTGCCAGCGACACCATCGGCCGCAGGTCTGGCGGAATCACCGGTAGAACCGTCATACACAGGCTCGACGGCTTGATGCCAGCTGCTTGCATGCCTTCTAGAACCTTAAGTCTTTTTAGTAATTTTTTCTCGCGCTGGCCTTTGGCGTCCTCGGATTCTTGCTGCAGATCAGCGATTAGCTTGTCGAGGTCGATTTCGTCGAGCATTGCCTTGAGTGCGGTGCCGCCCATGGCTATTTCGATCAATTCTTCATAAGCTTCCGGCAAGTTGCGGTAGTCAGTCTCGCTCATTAGCGCGTGCTTTTGCAAGCTTTCCAGCTGCGATTTCTTGGTGGTAAATTGATTTTCTAGCTCTTCGAGCTCTTTACTCTGTTCTTCGGCCAAAGCCTTGACGTCAGCGCCGTCAGCGCCAGCTTCGCGTTCGTAGCGAATTTTGATAGCGGCGCGAGCAGCTTCGGTCTCGGCTTCGAGATCGGCTAGTAATTGGTCGCGTTTCTCTTCGTCAACCTTCAGAATTACGTACGTAGCAAAGTAAGCAATCCGCTCGAGATTACGTACTGTGATGCCTAGCAGCAAGCTCATAGCGCTTGGCGTGCCGCGCATAAACCAGATGTGCGCTACTGGAGCGGCCAATTGAATGTGGCCCATGCGCTCGCGGCGGACAATGGATTTGGTGACCAGTTCGCCGTTTTTATCGACTGCAGCTTCGCGCGAACGTACGCCCTTGAGCTTGGAATCATGCGGATTGATATCCTTGACCGGGCCAAAGATCCGCTCGCAGAACAAGCCGTCGCGCTCTGGCTTTTGGGTGCGGTAGTTAATCGTTTCCGGCTTAGTGACTTCGCCGTGGCTCCACTTTAGGATATCTTCTGGGCTGGCAACCACCAAGCGCACTGCGTCAAAATCTGCGATACCAGATGTCGAGACTACTCGTGCCATCTTACGCCTCCTCCTCTTCATTATCGTTTGTATCGTCGTAATTATCGTAATCGCTTTCCTCTTCCGAGATTTGGCCGTCATCGTCAATATCACGTACGCTCATGCCGTCGTCGATATTGCCGATACCGTCAGATTCGTCAAGATAAGTTTCTTCGTCATCGTCATCGGAATTATCACTGCCATTGTTATCATCACTCGCTGGCACAGTTTTGTCGGCCGGGCCGCTAGTAGCGATGAGATTTTCGGCATCGATATTATTGGTGTGTTCGTCAACCAGATCGACGCGCAACCCCAAACCTTGTAGTTCCTTCACCAAAACATTAAAGCTTTCTGGCAGCTTCGGGCCGGTGATGACGTCGTGCTTGATAATTGACTCGTAAGCTTTAGCGCGGCCATAAACGTCGTCGGACTTGATAGTCAGCATTTCTTGTAAAGTAGTCGCCGCACCGTAAGCTTCTAGCGCCCAAACCTCCATCTCACCGAAGCGCTGGCCGCCGTTTTGCGCCTTACCGCCGAGCGGCTGCTGGGTGACCATGGTGTACGGGCCGGTCGAGCGGGCGTGAATCTTATCGCTGACCATGTGATGCAGCTTAATCATGTGCATGACACCGACAGTAGTGCGCTCCTCAAAAGCTTCGCCGCTGCGGCCGTCGAAGAGCTGACTCTTACCATCTTTGGCGAAGCCAGCTTTCTCGAGTTGTTCCTCAATCGTTTCGTTGCTGACACCGTTAAACGGCGGCGTAGCGACTTTGTAGCCGAGAGCGCGGGCAGCCATGCCGAGATGCGTCTCGAACAGCTGGCCCAAGTTCATGCGGCTCGGCACGCCTAGCGGGTTAAGCACTACATCTACCGGCGTACCGTCGGCCAAATATGGCATATCCTCGACTGGCAAAATACGCGCTACAACACCCTTGTTGCCGTGGCGTCCCGCCATCTTGTCGCCGACGCTGATTTTACGTAGTTGCGCGACATAAATCTGGATCTGCATTAGCACGCCAGCCTTTAATTCGTGGCCGTTTTCGCGGCTGAAAATCTTGACGCCGACAACTTTGCCGCCGCCAGCATTATTCATACGCTGCGAAGTATCGCGTACGTCCTTAGCTTTTTCGCCGAAGATAGCCCGTAGTAAGCGCTCCTCGCTCGAAAGTTCTTGCTCGCCCTTTGGCGTAATTTTACCAACCAAGACATCGCCGGCGCGTACCTCAGAACCAACCTGTACGATACCGTCCTCGTCGAGGTGGCGCAAACTGTCTTCCGATACATTCGGGATATCGCGAGTAACAATCTCTGGACCGAGCTTGGTCTCGCGAACTTCGACTGAATAGTCCTTGATATTGACCGAGGTCAGCGTGTCATCTTCGACCAAGCGGCGACTGATGACGATAGCGTCCTCCATATTGTAGCCGCCCCACGGCATGAAAGCCACCAGCAAGTCCTTACCGAGCGCCAATTCGCCGTCAGCGATTGACATGCCCTCGATCAAGATATCGCCCTTAGCGACCTGCTCGCCGCGCTGGACTCGAACTTTCTGGTTGATACAGCGATCGTCATTGCTCTTGGTGAAATGAATCAAGTCGTATTTTTTAACCCCGTCAGCGTATTTAACTTCGATGCTATCGCCATCGGCACGGATAACTTCACCATCAGCTTCAGCAACAACCAGTTGGCTGGAATCGCGAGCAATATTAGCTTCGATACCAGTACCGACAGTTGGTGATTGCGGCTGCAATAGCGGCACTGCCTGGCGTTGCATGTTCGAGCCAGTCAAAGCGCGGTCGACGCGGTTTTTCTCGATGAATGGCACTAGGCTAGCAGTTGAGCCGAGAATCTGCTTGTGCGAAGCATCGATCAACGTAACCTCTGACGCATCGACGCGGCTCGGCTGCAAGAACTTGCGGGCCGAAACACGCGGGCTTTTCAGGTTGTTATTCTCGTCGAGCTTGACGCCAGCATCGGCAATCACTTCGTTAACTTCTTGGGAAGCATCGAGATAAACAACTTCGTCGGTAACATGGCCGCCAACAACCTTGAGGTATGGTGTCTCGATGAAGCCATATTCGTTAATCCGCGCATAAGTCGCCAGGTTCAACACCAAACCAATGTTAGCGCCCTCTGGTGTCTCGACCGAGCAGATTCGTCCGTAATGTGTCGGATGGGCATCGCGCACCTCGAAGCCGGCACGCTCGCGGCTTAAGCCGCCTGGCCCCATCGAGCTCAATCGGCGTTTGTGGCTAAGTTCCGAAATCGGGTTGACCTCGTCAAGTAGCTGGCTGAGCTGGCTAGAAGCAAAGAATTCGCGCACCGCTGCCACGACCGGACGGGCGTTTATCAACTGGCTTGGCGTGACATTTTCGAGATCAGACATTGACATGCGATCCATAGCGTTGCGCTGCATGCGCAGCATACCGACGCGGAACTGGCGCGCTACTAGCTCGCCTACCAGCTTGATCCGCCGGTTGTCGAGTGCGTCGATGTCGTCGCCTGGCTCTTGGGTGTTGTTCATGCGAATCAGCTCGCGAATAATCGCCACCAAATCATCTTTTTGCAAAGTACGATTCTCGGCGATATTTGGCACATCTAGCCCCAAACGCTTGTTCATCTTGTAACGGCCGACACGACTGTAGTCAAAGCGTTTGAAGTCAAAGAACATCCGTTCAATCATCTGGCGCGCGTTATCGGTTGTCGCCAGGTCGCCTGGGCGCAAGCGGCGGTAGACTTCAATCAAGGCCTCGTTGACGCCATGAGCCGGATCTTTCTCGAGTGTAGCCTCAATATATTTGACATCGCCAGTATCAATATCTTCGAATAATTCTTTAATTTCGGATACCTTGCTGTAGCCTAGCGCTCGCAGGAACGTCGTCACGGCAATTTTGCGGCGGCGATCGATCTTGACGTAGATAGCGCCGCTAGCGCTGGTTTCAAACTCCAGCCAAGCGCCGCGGCCCGGAATCAACTTAGCGCTGTATAGACTGCGCCCAGCACCCTTTTCGGCAGTGTAGAAGACGCCCGCCGAACGAATCAGCTGGCTAACAACTACGCGTTCGGTGCCGTTGATAATAAACGTTGCCCGGTCAGTCATCCATGGGTAATCGCCTAGATAGATTTCTTGTTCTTTGACCTCGCCAGTCACTTTGTTGGTCAGTTCGACTGTTACCGACAGCGGCGCTTCAAACGTCAGATTATTCTCTTTGGCGAATTTCTCGTCGTTTTTTGGATCCTCAAATTTGTAATCCTTGAATCGTAATTCAAGTTTTTGGCCGGTGTAATCCTCGATTGGGTTGAGTTCTGCGAAGATCTCGCTTAGGCCCGTCTCGACGAAATCTCTCCATGATTCCTTTTGATGAGCCAAGAGGTTCGGCACCTCGACCGCTGTGTCATCATTGGTGAAGAAGACACGTTTGACCGGGGTGTGCTGCGCCGTTGTTGCTTGTGGCATAGTACTCCTGCTTGATGGTTAAGTTTGATGAAACCGCACTAGGGTGATGATTCCCGCTTGCGATTGGCGCCGAAGCTTTACTAAATGTAGATACCGCATACCAAAAACGCCGCGCCACAGGCGCAGTACACAACCAACCCACATTACACAATCTTCATTAGCTACAATTATAATCGCGCGAAGCCGCTAAGTCAAGAGTTTTGGCGATAAAAACAAGGAAATCCCCGCCAGTTTTACCCGGCGGGGCGGCTAGGGGCGGCTCCCCCTAGCTGGAGTCGCCTCGTTAAGAGAGGCCACTGTCGAGGTGGGTGGTGTCGCGCTGTGAGTCACGCCATACTATGGCGGCTTTGGCCATCGCGCGGGCGAAAGCTGCCATAGCATAACTGATCACAACAAGCAGAGCCACACCAATGATCGCCCAAACAGAACCTACTGCTAGCAGCCTAACAGCTGCAAAACAAGCAGCTATGGTGTAAAAACACCATGTGACTGCTCCAAGCCTATAGTACCGCGTTTTGTACGCGGTATACATACGAGCCGAGTAGGGACTGAAAATCCCTTGGCCCTCAGCAAGTATGTATGCTCTATGGGCAAACGCAGCGGCAACAGTGCCGCCACAAAGCATGAGACCAATCATGACCTCAATAATCCTAATCATTCCCTCTTCACCTCCTTAGGCCGAAACGACTAGAATATCTAAAATTATACCACAGCATCTCGTAAAACCCGACCTCTATCTCGAAATCGCAAATCTGCTAAAACTATCATTGTTATTATGCAGTTGTCAAACCAGTCAATTACTGTCTCGGCGAACTATTTTCCAGATTTCGCTGGTTTGCTTTCGCTGCTTTTGCGGCCGATTACTTCGTCGACTACGCCGTATTGCAGCGCTTCGTCGGCGCTCATCCAGTAGTCGCGCTCCATGTCAGCTTTGACTTTGTCAAGTTTCTGGCCAGTGTTGCCGGCTATGATTTTCGCTAACCGCTCTTTTAACTCTATCGCCTCGCGCAGGCTGATTTCTTGGTCGGTCACCTTGCCGTGAGTGCCGCTCGACGGCTGGTGGATCATCACCCGGGCGTTCGGCAGCAAATAGCGCTTGCCCTTGGCACCGCTACTGAGCAAGAAAGCGCCCATACTGGCTTGCAGCCCGATGCCAATCGTCTGGACGTCAGGCTTGATGTATTGCATAGTATCATAAATTGCCAAGCCATCGTACACCACGCCGCCCGGACTGTTAATATAAAGCTGGATATCCTTTTCGGGATCTTCATTGGCTAAGTGCAGCAGCTGCGCCACGATGACGTTGGCTGTGGCTTCGTTGACTTCCTCGCCCAAGAAAATGATGCGATCCTCGAGCAAGCGCGAATAAATGTCGTAACCGCGCTCGCCGTCGCGCGTACGGACGATTACGTTGGGTACTAAGTAATTCGATGATTTCATGGTCTAATTGTAGCGTACTAATTAGCACTCGTCAAGGCAGAGTGCTAATAATAATTTGCTATTTAACGCGAAATGTAGTATAATAGTAAGATGGATGGCGCAATCCCGCGCTGTCTCGTCCCGTTTTCAATTAGGAGGTGGTGTGTCGTGAGCACACCTGTCCCGCCGCCCGATCCCCGTAACCAGACGCCGCCGTTGTGGCGGCGCCTCATCACCACCCTCCTGCTGGCCATCTGGCCGGTAGGAGGGTTTCTCCTTCTCCTCGGCTCCGCAGCCGGGGAGGAGAGTCCCCTCGGCCGGGGCTTTACCGCCCTGACCGAGGCGCCGTGGTGGGCGGCGATCGGGGCCGCTATGGCCCTGGTCACCGCCACCTTGCTGTCTGCCGCCAGTCTGCGACTGGTGGCAGATTTCATCATCGGGGCGAGTGCACTCGCTTTGATGATAGCTTGGGCCGTCGACCCTGCGACGACCCAGGTAGCAGGCACCCCCCTCTGGGGCTGCCTGTTGTTTTGTGTCGGCGTCTCCCTGATTGACGCCGGCCACACCGCTCAGGAGCGGCGGGCAAGTCGCCCGCCACAGGGTGGAAACGGAGTATAAGCCCCGCCCCGCCAGACTAATAGTCTCGCCGGGGGCGGGGCTGTTAGTCTTTTTTGGCAGTATTTTATACCATATTCAAAATATCCCGCTTGCGCTAGCGAGGTATTTTTTGGCAGACTATCTGCTATTTGCTTGCCGCTTCTGATTTCTTTGCTTTGGCGCTAGATTTCTTGCCGGCTGGTTTCTTGGCGGCCGGTTTGCCGTCTTTGCTATTTTTGCTAGCCTTAGCGGGTTTATCCGCCTTGCTTTTGTCGGCTTTCGCAGTTTTAGCTTTCTTGGCCTCTGGAGTATTTAGCTCAACCAATTTATCAACGGTCTTTTCGGTAATCAAACGGTTGGCGATTTCGCGCTGAGCTTCTGGCTGGTCAAAGCGCTTGGCCATTTCGGCGTTATTAGCGTATTGCTGCTTGTAGGCATCAATGTGCGCTGCCAGCTCGTCGGCGGTTGCTTCGATTGCCAGCTCTTTGCTTAGCTCGGCTAGTACTAGTCCAGCTTTGATGCGCGCTTCGGCTGTATCGTTAGCTTCTGCTTCGACCCAAGCGTCGCGGTTAGAAAACCCGCGCGATTCGTAGTATTGATCAAGCGTCATGCCGCGGTACCGCAAATTTTGCACCAAATCTTGCTCGAGCGAGCGGATCTGGTCTTGGCGCAGTACGTCCGGCACAGCCACATCGCTGGCTGCTACTAATTGCTTAACCAAATCGTCTTTTAATTCGTCTAGCGACTGGCGCTCTTGCTGCGCAGTGATTTCGGCTTCAATATCTTGGCGCAAATCGTCCATCGAGGTATAAGGGCCGGCTTTGGCAGCAAACTCATCATTCAGCTCGGGCAATTCTATCTTGTTGACTTTCTTGACAGTTGTTTCAAACACTACGTCAGCGCCCGCCAAATCTTTGGCATGATAATCTTTCGGGAACTGTAGGGCGACGTCCTTTTTATCGCCTGCTTTGAGGCCAACTAGCGCTTCTTCAAAACCAGGGATAAAAGCGCCGCTACCGAGAGTCAGCGGATAATCTTTACCGGTGCCGCCCTGGAAAGCTTCGCCGTCACGTTTGCCAACGAAATCAATAATCACTTCGTCGCCGTCTCGCGCTGCTTCGGTGGTTTCAGTCTTTTCAGCCAAACCTTTACGAATGCGTTCGATTACTTCTTCGACGTCTTTTTTGTCAACCTTGATTGCCTTTTTGGTTGCTTTGAGTTTCTTGTAATCGCCAAGCTTAACCTCGGGCATGATATCAGCCTCGGCCGTAAATTCCAGCGTCTCGCCAGGTACGAACTTCTTCAGCTCGACTTCTGGGCGGTCAAGTACTTGCAGTTTGTTGCTCAGGAACGCCTCGGCGACAGCGCGATTAATTGCCGCCTCTAATGTCTCTTGGCTAAGCGTGTGCGGGTCGGCGTGCTTTTTGACTACCGCAATCGGCACGTGTCCCTGGCGAAAGCCGTTAACTTTGATTTTTTTAGCCATTCGCTTGAGCGCAACTTGTTCTGCTGCCTCAAGCTCTGACTGGCCTGCCGCTACCGTTACCAGGACGCGGGTGGCCGATAATTTCTTCACAGTCGTCTTCATAACGACGTATTATAACAGATTATGCTCAGGCTGGCTATTTTGGACAAGCTACAAGATATCTGACAAGTCGAAAACATCGTCGTCTTCGTCGTACTGCTGATGATGACGGCGATCACTGACAGCGGTGACTACCCGCTCGAAGCTGACTTGCTGTTCGCTGTTTTCGCGAATATTTTGTAGATTATATAAGCCCTTGGCGACAGACTGCTCATCAACCGTCATCACGTAGCGGACGCGCTTTTTGATAGCTTCTTTGACTTGGCGGTCAATTGGCCGGCCGGTATAGTCAACTTCGACCGAAACCCGCTCGCTGCGCAGCTTTTCGGCGATTCGTTCAGCGTCGTCAAGTACATTACCTACGGTTACAATATAGACTTGAGTAGCGCTCTCGAGGTGGCACATACCGGTATGGCGCGCCAGCAGCTCAATAATGTTCGACATGTCTGATTGGCCGCCGACCGAACTTTGCAAGTCGTTATTGACGTAGCGTCCGCCCTTATAGAGTAAGGCACTATGTGTAGCATCAGCTTCGGTGAAATCGAAAATAATGCCGCCAGTGTATTCTGGATGTGCCAACGTGATATCAAGGATAACGTTATCAATTCCCAGCCGCTCTAACCGTTCATACAATGCTACTAAATTCACATAACATTCACTATGGCGGATAACTTCTGGTAGGTCTTCGGCCGACCTGGCGGTCAAAAGCTTAGATAATTTTTGCAGAACTTCGCTAGAGTGCGACAACCCGACGATATCAATTGCTCGGTCGCGAAACTTATCCGGCGCTAGCGTTCGCTTCTGCGCTAGCAGGCGCGCCATCAGGCTAGTTTGTACGGCGTCAAGGTCAAGGTATTCGCTCAGTAGCAAATCGAGCATCTCGGAGTCATTGATGCGCAAATTATAAGCCGAGCGCTTGATGCCCATAGCGTCGAGGCCGCGCTTGGCGATAGCGATTGCTTCGACGTCAGCTCGCGGTGACTCGCAGCCGGCATGCTCGTAGCGCAACAAATATGCTGCGCTCGGATATGCCGATACACTGAAAGCGCCCGCTACGATGTCGTAACGGTGACGATTCTGTAATTTTGACTCAGTGTCAATATCATATTCTTCATAGCCGTACAGTGTTGCCGTGTTGCGCCACGATTGCTCGACTAGCTGGCAAGCGCGCACGGTATTCGGATAGTGCACGTCTGTATCGGCGGTTACATTGGATGCTGGTGCCATCATATACTCCTATTATAGCATAAATGGAATTATTTTGCAAGAGTGCTATCTACAAACTCTTTACAGGCGCACCTAAATCAGCTAGAATGAGTTTGCGCGCTAGATATGATTATGCGCGACGGACTGCGTGGGTGACTCACGTATGTGTGGATGCGCTGCGCGTTGCTAAGAATCGGTAGATGTCGCGATATAGTACTTTACAATCACACGCAGATGTGGCGGAATTGGTAGACGCGCTAGCTTCAGGTGCTAGTGCCCTTCGGGGCGTGGAGGTTCAAGTCCTCTCATCTGTACCATAACTTGTATTTAGTGGAACAACGTTAATACTACCCGCTCAGGCAAAGCGGGCTTTTTTTGTTGAGCAAATAGTTGCCTCGCAGCTAAAGTTTGTGTTTAAATAGAAGCATGACGAACGAAGAACTAGCGATCAAGATCGATAACCTAAGCGATATCGTTGCTAATCTAGCAAAAACGATGGACGAACGGTTTAAACAAATTGATCAAAGGTTTAAGCAAATTGATGAACGCTTTGAACAGATCAACCAAAGGTTTGAACAAATTGACGAGCATTTCGAACAGATCGACCAAAGGTTTAAACAAATCGATGAACGGTTTGAGCAGATTGACCAGAGATTTAAGCAAATTGACCAAAGGTTTAAACAAATTGACGAGCGTTTCGAACAGATCGACCAGAGATTTGAACAGATCGACCGCAGGTTCGAGCAAGTTGACGAGCGCTTTGAGCAAATCGACGGACGCTTTAGACAAGTCGATGAGCGCTTTGAGCAAATCGATGAGCAGCTCGCTGATATTCGCAGAGATCACAAAACTCTGGTTGATATTGTGAAAGATATGGATCTGGCAGCAGATGAACGATTCCAGGAATTAAAGGCTGGGCAAGCCGAGCTAGCAGCTAGCCAAGAGAGCCTGCGGGCCGACCTTGCTGTCGTTCGCCGCGAGCTGTACCATGAGTCTGGTAGCCGCGAGATGGTAGACGACACGCTTTATAACTCGCTTGACAAGCGCTTGCGCCGAGTAGAGGCAAAGTTTCCTGATTTAGCGTCGAGCCAAGCAGTCTAGCTGTTCCCCTCAAAATATGATTTCTCTTCTTCTACGCTGATTTTTTGGTTTGTTTAATAGTGCAAGCGATAGTGTGCATATATTTGGTCTGTTAATCGATTAAGAGGCCACTTTTTGCTAGCGGCGTTAACAATTCTAACAATCCATTTGTAGAAAATATATTTTGGCAGTATCTGCCTATATCTGCGGCAAAACATCGCCGTTGACGCTAGACGTGAGCGATCGCAGATTATCGCCGACTTTGACGCCCGGATTCATAATACCGAGCGGATCAAAAACTTTTTTGATAGCCGCGTACATCTCGCGAGTGCGAACGTCAAGGTGTTTATACGCGAAATGCGCTGCGATCCGTCCCTCGGCTGTTTGGCCAATGAGCGCGCCGTCATATTTAACAGCCAAATTAGACAATTCATCAAAAATCTTGAATAATTTTTGCTTGTCTCCAACTTGATGCAGCGACAGTACCGGATGAACCGTGTAAGTTTCGGTTAGCACGTGCCCAGAAATAGGCATATTACAATGCAGACGACCAGCCAAAACTGTTAATGCTTTGGTAAATTCATCGAAACGAGCAGCTGGAATATAAATGTCGCTATACAAATGCGGTGCAAAAGCCGGGTTTTTGTCGGGCAATTCAGCATAGCGAGCAGCATCAAGTGCTGATAATAGCGCGTCATCGGTCGCGTCTTCGCTAGAAACAAACTTGACTCCTTCGGTACTGCTGAATGTCTTCTGGATTTTTTTGAGGTTACGAGCGCGAGTGCGGGCATTAAAATCGTCAAATCCGGCGATAATGACTGCTTGCGGGTCAGCCCCGTCTAGGTTAAGCCAGTCAAAGCGCCGGCCGGCAGCAGCGGCAGCGCTAAATAGCTGAGCGTCAAAATACTCGGCAAAAGCTGCGCCGCTATCACGCAGTATGCGCATAGCGTCATTAGCTACGCTAGCTGAAGCAAATACTAGCGCAAAAACCTCGTTGCTCTGGCTACGAAATTCGGTGCGCAAAATCATCTCGCTGATAATACCTAGCGTACCCTGCGCACCGATGAATAGCGGTGTCAAGTCGAACTGATTTCCTCTCTTGACAGAGGCTATAGAGCTATAGCCAGACTTATCATATTCTGGCAGAGCAGTAATCACGTCGTGGTATTCGTCAATGATTGCGTCAATGCCGCGGTAGATATCGCCCTCTAGATTCTGCAGGCCTTTCTTGCGGCTGAGATCGCGCCGGCCGAGCGGGCCTGTCTGCAAAATATCGCCATTTGCCAAAACGATCTCGAGCTGGCTGATAAAGGCGCTCAAGTCGCCGTATTTACCGCTAGCCAGTCCAGCTAGATTGTCGGCGATAGCTCCGCCAACTGTTTGACGCGCATCTAGGCCGTCGAGCGGCGGGATGTTAACACCCTGCAGGCTTAGCGCTTGACACAGGGTTCCAATGGTCGTGCCGGGCTGCAAGCGAACTAACCGCTGCTTGGCATCATACTCAAAAACATTATTCATGTGCCGCGACATATCGGCTATCGCCCCGCGGCCAATTGCGCCGCCTGTAGTTCCGCGGCCTGAACCGCGGGCAGTTATTGCCTGAACATGCCCGCGTTCAGCCAGCTGCCATGACAACCGCGCCGTTTTGCGGATATCCTCGGTGTTGCGCGGCGCAACGATCATCTCTGGCGCTAAGCTCAATACTCCAGCATCGTTAATATAAGCCTGCCGCACATCGGGCCGGAAGTCAATCTCTCCTAGCAAATGTCCGCGTAGGTAATTAGCAATTTTGCTCATACACCCTCATCTTCATATAAATCTATTTTAGCATAAGCTGCAGCAATTTTTCGCTAATTTGTTAGAAGTTTGCTATAATTATTTGTGCAAGCAAAATACGTGCGGTTTGCACGGTGGCGGTGTGCCGCTAGAGCTTGCAAACGCTCGCGGATGTGGTGGAATTGGTAGACACGCATGCCTTAGGAGCATGTGCTTTCGAGCGTGAAGGTTCAAGTCCTTTCATCCGCACCAAGGAGATTCGATACACACTCTGAGGAAAATACGCATAAAAAATAACCCGTATATCGCGGGCTATTTTAATTCCCCAAAAATCACGAATCACACGATTCTCGGCGGAAAGAGGTGAGATAAGCATTTCCATAACTACGATTGTCCACCACAACAATTCCTGCCGAAAAGTGATTCTCTCGTCTAGCTGTTAACTAGACGAAATAACTAATTGAAAACCTATCAATGTTCTGTCATCGCTGACTGTTTATATACTAGCAAATAATGATATAAATGTCAATAGCCTTGAGCGTTTTTCATAGCTTTGTAAAACTGACTTTCTGCTAATTCATCTTTAATTTGTAGGTATATCTGAACTGTTGAGATATCGCTATGTCCTAATAATTTCTGAATAGTTATCAAGTCGCAGCCAGATATAAGCAAGCGAACAGCGAAACTGTGACGTAGCTGATGTGGCGTCATGTGTATATTAGCGTACTCCTTGAATGTGCGCTGCATCCAAACTCTAGCTGTTTTATCGTTCAATCTAAATAACGGACCGTAAAAACGATTATAGTCAGTTACGAACTCCTCTAGCTTGCATTTTAAGCGCTCCGTTAAAAAAACAGTACGCTCCTTCGATCCTTTCCCCTTTACATACAGATTCAATCCGTCAATATCATCGTAGCCAGCTCTGCATAATTCTGATATACGAAGTCCAGTATCGTAAGCAAAATCTATGAGCATATTTACTTGCCTTTCATACCCGCTCTCAGCTGTTTTCTGTAGTACAGACTGTATAATTCGATGTTGTATGTATCTTGGTCGTGGTTTTACGTTCTTGCGTGATTTGACGAGGTTTGGGTTAATGCAATCCAAGTTCATGCGTTCTCTACACCACTTGAAAAACGCCTTTAGTACACGTTTAGCTGCATTGGTAGTTGATGCGGCATGATTCTTTCGATATTCGTAGAAATAGAAATCGAGCCATCTAATAGATAACTCGGTTATATTGGTTTTATGGAACCTGTCACAAAATCCTACAAACTGTCTAAGGCGCGTTACTCTTGTTGATATTGTGTCGGGTGACATGTCTTCAATGATGGCTGAGTAATGAATGAATTGAAACGCGAGCTCTTTAATATTCTCTGTATAGCATTCTGTTTTAAACAGATTGCTCATCTGCGACAATTCATTGATTACCGTAGATTTAGAGGTTGTAATAGTTGATATTGATGCATTCATTGTAGTCTCCTCAGAATGACTTAAAATTTTTACTATTACCTTAAACCCCAGATTATTATTCTACAGATACTTCAGATCGACATAACGTTTTTTATGACATTTAGTACAACCATAAACCACTAAATATGGACCCAGTGGACCGCAGTATGTATCTCCCGTCGGTCGGTTACGATCTATTCCAAGGCGCTGTTTATATAGTCTCCACTCATGGTTACAGTTACCGTCTCTTTTTGAGAATAATCTCTGCTGGTCGCGTTTAGCTCTAACTTCAGTAATTTGCTTAGCAAGCTTACGTCTCGCTTTACTAACATCAAACGTCATACGCCTGCTTTCTTACATAGAAATGAGAATAGTCGCGCTGGCTGATGTCCACGTTGAGCTTCCTCGACTAATTGCCAAATTCTGTATTCTGGCAATTTCAATGCTACTTTGCAATAGAACGAAAAGTAGTCGTGATTGTTAAACTTGTCGCAAAGTTGAAATGCTATTGATTCAGCTCGCCGCGTCTTTTGCCACTTGTCCATCGGTTGTTTTTCGTCCGACATAACTAAACAATTGTAATTGGTATTGAGATTGGGGTTTCTTTTAGGAAACCTTTTAAATTGAGATTGAGATTGCAATTGATGCGTCGTCACCTCTGTTAACCCTCCAAAATTAAACCCAAATCTAACTAGCACCATCGCTAGAAAAGGGTGTTGTGCGTTATGAGAAAATCCAGCAAGACCTTTAGTGCTTTAGGGCTTGACAAGATTTTCTGTTTGTACGAGGAATTAAAAATCCCCCTCCCGACTTTCGCGCGGGCGAGGGATTTTATAGACCCCTCTTGCGAGGGCGTGTCTAGTATGTAATCAGTCTCATTGTTGCAAATACTTAAGTAAATGTCAATAGTTATTCAGGTTTTCTTGTATTATCTCTGCTGAATCTAGCTGTTCGGGATTTCCGAACAGTTCAGATAATAAGTAATCCTTACTATCTGAACTGTAAAGCAATCCTTTATAGTTCAACTTTTCACCACTGGCGGCGTCTTGCCGCGCGGTTCAGTCAGCGTCTTGCCAGTTTTCGGGTCAATCCAGCGGCTTAATCCTGGTACGCTGTGCGCGTCAACCAGGCACTGCAAGCAGTCGTTGTACATCGAGCCTTGCGGCATCTCTGGCGTGGTCTTGCCGACATGTAGGGTAACGCAGCCGCAAGCCTTGCATTCGCGAAAATACAGACTTGATTTTGTGATGGTTATTTTCTGTTGATTCATGTTTTACGATTCCGCCCAAGCAGCTAGCTTGTAGTACCATTTTTCCACAACCGACCAAACACCAGATGCGGCAGCTACAAAGCTAGCTATTGCGCCAATCCAGCCGCCAAGCCCTAACATGTCTAGAAATCTTTTAAACTCTGGTGCTACGACTACTACTGTTAGCAATGCTAGGCCAGCGCCGATAGTTTGCAGGAAACTGCGAACCATACGTCCTTTAGCGGTTTTAGCGCTAAATAGTGCTTTTACTTTTTCCATAATATCCTCCTTATTTTTTATTAAACTTAAACACTGATGTAATAAAATCTACAATAAATCGCAACATCTCTTCGATTTTAGATAGTCGAGTATCTACGCTACTATCCTGATCCTGTTTTTTCTTCTCCTCAGCTTCGCGCAATGCTTTCTCTTCAGCTTCTTTACGTGCTTGCTCTTCCTGGCGAGCTTTCTCCTCGGCCGCCTTTCTGGCGGTCTCCTCACGCGCTTTGCGCTCAGCTTCGGCCCTAGTCTTGTTAGCCAATAGTGTGCGTCGCTCTGCCGACTCCATCAAATCTTGACGTACCTGTTCGATACTCCAGCCTTTACTCATCTGAGATAGATAATGATTTAATCCGCCCGCATCAGCCTCACGCTCTAGGATTTCTCTGTATGCTTGCTGAATAGCTGGCGCGTTATTTGGCGCTGCTGGCTTTGGTAGATTTTCGACATAGGTGCGCACTCGATAAAACGTTGGTGCTCCGCGGCGAAAACTCTCGTTAATCTTGCCAAGGCGCGAAGCATAGACTACGTCGCCATCTACTACGCGCGTGACGGGACCTGGTATATGCACATTCTCTTCAAAAACATCGCCGCTCGTCACAACACCAATGTGTCCATATCCACCGCCATCTTGTTTCCAGACAACAATATCACCGCGTTTCGGTGATGATACTACGTAAGCGTGGCCTTCTCGTACCAGCTGGTCGCCAAAATCTTTAGCGTGACCGCGTGCTATGAACGGATTAGGTACGCTTGTCATCTCTGCTAGAAACCACTTGACTAGCGATACGCATTGACCGGTTAGATTACCGTCTCGACCAGTATTATCAGTATCGGCTGGAAAGAACATATTTAGACGCTTGAGTGCATACTGATCTACGTTGATATCTACTGCCATTATTTACCCTCCTTGACATTAATTACCTCTTTAATCACGTTTGGCTGCCGCAAAAATTGCTGTGCCATCTGTATCGCGCTCAATCCTGTGGCTACGATAAACAGAGTAAAAATAGTGCCAGCAAAAAAGTTTAATACCTTATTTTCAGACAGTACTATTACCTTGATTAGAAAATTACTATTAAGTTTGTCGTTTAACTCCGTTAGTTTCTTTAGTGAGTCGTCAGTCGATTTTTTATACTCTTCAAATTCGCGTTTTAACACCAGTCCGTCTAACTTTTCTAAGATTTGCGTAAGAGACGGTTCTACTACCTTCTCATTAAATACCTCTAGTCTTGCTAGGCGCTCGTTTTGCTCTGTATCTGATTTTGGCATATAAAAAACGGAAGCCTTTCATGATTACGCGTGCTTCCGTTTTTTGAGATCACACTTTGTTTAACTTATGGTTATATTTTACCACTTATACGATAGACAGACAAGGTTGATTTTGCGTCGCTACCGATGTTTTCTGCATCAGCCTCAGGCTGGAAGCGTTTAGATAAAAGTGGGGGCGCTACAGTAGAATACAATACTGTAGCGTACGACACCGCTAACATGTTTGACCCAAGCACCTTTACGGCTAAGGTTCCCAAAACAGGTATATATCGTGTAGATGTAAGGTGTGGTGTCGGTAGCGGTGGAATTAACTCTGGTGCTACTGCGTATATTCTCTTGCGTAAAAACGGTGAGGTATTCAAGAAATCACAAAGTATCGCAGGTTCAGGTAGTGACGCTACACGACCAGTACCGTCAATTTCAGCTGATATTCTGCTTCAAGAAAACGATACACTATACGTAACAGCGCACTCTTCTGATAACACTAGAAACTGCGGCGGCGATGCCACACTAAGCGAATTCAGCATGAGGCTAGTAAGTTATGAATTAAACTAAACCTATGAATCTCATACTAAACTCACTAGTAATGGAATTGCCACCATAGGTGCGTTGGTCGCTACAGAAAGCACGTATATCAATAACGTCATTCTCTTTTAATAACAGGTCAACAGATAAACTCGGCCGTGGTAGATGTAAATTGTTATCTGTACCTCGAGTGCGGGTAGATTCTTTAACTAACTTATCATTTTTAAAGATACCTACGCAAGCAGTGTGGGTAGAGAAGAAGCCAGTATCAGATATAGCTACACGCGCATCAATATGATAAACGCCATCTTTGGGTACTTTATATTGGAACTTTTTATTATCATAGGCCTCTGTGTTATCGTATTCAACCTTGTCATACTCCACAGTAGTGAATTTATTTTGAGGTAAAACTTTCCATTTAGATGGTGTGGCAGAAAACATCGGTAGCGACGCAAAATCAACCTTGTCTGGAGTGATAGCTTTATCCTTTATGTTCTTAGTCTCAACTATACCCTCTTTTAATTTTCCGTCTGTATCAAGGGATTCTAGTAGAGCTTGCGCCAGACGATCAGCATACGAAGCAGAGGCGCATGGCTGCACAATATCACCAACATTGCTACCATCATCTTCAGGACCTGCTAATAACTTCAGGTTTATAATACTGCTATTTGCCTTGTTGGCCACTCCTATCCAATCGCGGACAGTGCCCTCGATTACATTGCCAGCAGAGTCGGCTCTATAGGTTATGAAGTTCATTGCCGTTTCTGTGCTCCAGCCGCTTAAGCCGTCAGTCATCAATGTGTCGGATCCTGCCGCGCGCGGGCTTATCACGTGCGCTACATTTGGATAAGATCCGTCCATTACTCGTGTAATTTTATCTTCTATACTTGCCATGGTTTCCTCCTTTAGCTTAAATCTTTCGTACCAATATTGACGTACTCAAATACCACCCTTGACATCGCGTAGCTTACTCCAGATTCGGATGATGACCAGCCATATTGCACCCACTGAGCATCCTCATCAATTTCCAACTCTATATCTTCACTTGCTGAATTAAATATATTTGGAACATTCTTTATTCCGCTCCACGGCACGCCTGGTGTGCTCCAATACACTCCCGGCTCACTCCAACCGGTGCGGCTTGATGTTGCGCCAAAATATCGTGTTTCAGAAAAGTTCTGAAGCCCATCTTCAGTTTTAACGGTAGCATTTAACGTTATTCTTCCTTGTGGGCGCAGCAGGGTAAATACAGCTCTTAATACTCGCGCCCAATCGCGGCCAGTCTCCTCAAATCGAAGTTGTCCGCTTTGCGCGCTTGTGTTGAATAATCTTCCATCATCTGCCGTTTTGACACTCTTTGACAGTTCAACAATCTTATCTCCTTGAGTAATTAGAAAATGTGTTACGCCAGAGTTATCGTTATACAGAGTCATCCAATCGGCTCGAATATTCCACGGCTTCATCCATGCACCCTTGCGCTCAGCATCATAAACCCAAATTTGATTATTATAGTTAGCTGCGACTGGTAATGCCCAGTACACACGTCCCTCAAATGCTAATCCAACAGCTTTCTTGATAGCTTTGGTATTCAGCGTACTAATTGCATCTTGAATAGTGTTAGTTATTCTCTTGGTGGATAATACATTTTGTAATTGCGGCAGCGTACCCGTAGTCTTGAATCCATCACGACTTGGATAAAGCAGATCGTTGTTGTAAATTACTGCAGCATCGGGGCTATCTGTACCGTCGGCTCCAGTGTCTTCCTGTACTTGCCACACAGTGATACTTTCATCGCCATATGATATGTTCGTTGGTGCGACATAGAATCGCTTACCAGCACCGTTCGTACCACTAGACAGAACGGTAACTTTTGGATCGCCCTTGCCATCGCGATACGGTCTTACTGCAATTGGCACTTCCTTTGTGCCGCTACCAACAGGCGTATAGCCACCTCCGTACCCTGGCGAGAAGTCCAGCTCGTGTCCATAATCGCCGCCACGCCAAACGTAAAATGGATTGTCTCTGTCACCAGTCAACCAAATGCGCCCGTTAATTACATCGCCACGCGTGGCTTTTGGACCAGCAGTATTGTTGTCTTTAGGCAAAGGTATAGACATATCCAGACTACGTGACCCATTATCAATAAACGTTACCTGATCCATCGGTAGTGCTGTTGATAGTCGATATAACGTTGGATCACCGCCACCGTCTACGCCAACACCACAATAGATGTTCCACGATTTGGCCTCTGTGCTGTCTGGACGTTTGATAGATAAGCTCTGCTTTTCACTATTCCACATATCTCGGTCGGTAGATATTGTTGTAGAGAGTAATGATGAGCCTGCTGTCTCACCCACTGTAGAATTGAAAGTAACTGCATAAAATACCTTGAACCCAGTACCGGTTAACCCTGTATTCTTATCCAGTATTGGCACTGTTGGGTCGGCTATCTTCTGGAATGCTACAATTTTCATAGTAGAAATATCCAAATAACTCAGCGTATCCTCACCATTCATAATCAGTAGTTTGTTACTTATCTGCCTGAAGTGTCCGCGGGATGACTCGTGGTATTCTTTACCATCAATTACTTGCCAGGTAGCATCTTCGCCTTTAGCAACACATAATTTTGTCTTATCGTTAATTCGCTGCAAGCAGGCTAGCCAATTTATCGAGCCTTTATTAGTCGTACTACGAAACTCTGCTAACTCGCCCAATACTTTTCCTAGTGGCTGCGGACCATATTTTGCCGTGCCGCACCTAGACGTGATGACTGAGTCCTGATCTAGAATCATGTTTTCGCATGACCGTAAACCTCTTAATGGTGAACGCCCGTCATCAAAGGCTGTTACTACACCGTTCTGCCAGTCCTGCACCGCCAAGCGCTGTATCTTTGGCGACTTCATATTTTTGGCAGGCTTTAGCATATATCAGACACTCCTGGGACCATGTGTAGTGGTCGATAGCTAGCCTGAGCGGCATTATTTTCAATCATCTTTTGCATCAGCTGATTTGCCTCTTCAATGAGGTTACCGTATTGATTTTGCAGAAGAATATCGTTACGCGCGTATTCTGCAGCGCACATAACAACTAGCCACATCGGATTATCTACGGGAACTGTACTGCTTTGGCTGGTGAGTAAAGGTGCATGAAGATAAACAGGTATTGTTATCTGACCGCCTATCATATGGTCATCACTCCTAATAGGATCAATGAATACTAGCTTGTTGCCAGCAATGGTGCAGCAGTTTTGTCCCTTGTATGTCCCTGCTTGTTCCGGTGGGACCGTAGTATACTCGCGCTCCTGCCCATCTTTTTTGACTTTGATAGTATCACCTAGCACGTCGCTTACTTTTGCCACCTTGGTCATATCAATGGCGTATGCTTGATCTGTCGATAAAGTGTCGATCGTGTATGCTGGATCGTATAAGGATTGCCAATCAACATTTGGTTCACTCTCCCATTGCTGTATGTATAAATTAGCAATACCCAATATCTTCTGGTATTTTTTGTCAGTCTCTGGCAGGTTTCGTACTTTACCAGTAGCTTTCAGTATGACGGCTGATACGAGTTGTCTAGTGTTCATAGCGTTTTCCTAAATTAAAAACACGGAGCCGGCTTATTATTGCCAGACGCTCCGTGTTTTTCAGGTCACGCTGTTTTCTTACTCTTAATTATAGCATAAATTGAGTAATTATGCTCGCGCTTTCTTGATGTGTATTTTTGGATTCTTCTTACTGGTGCTGTTCCATTGTTTCAAAGTAGCGTTTACTTGCCTCTGAGTAACCGATCTATTAATCAGGTTTTGTCCTATCTGGTTAATATTTACGCCCTTTACTGAGGTCTGGTTTGCTTTTGGTGCGGCTGAGGTTAGGCTGTTGATGTTTTTGACAGCAGCCGATATCAATGGCGATGATGAAGCTCTGCCACCACTGCTGCGTCCAGAACCGCTCCGACCATTACCTCCGCCAGACATCTCTTTAGTAATCCTGTTGCCATCTACGTCAAATTGAGCGGCATTGAGGGCTTTTGCTTCCCACTTAGTTATGTAGCCCTCGGCCCGTAACTTATTGATGACGCCATTCTTGGCAAACATCTGCCCGGTGATACTCTTACGGCGCCCGTTAGTTAGTGCTTGCATCAGCTCCTCGTGGGATGATTCTTGTGCCTTCTGACGCCAATAATTGTCCATCAGGCTCACTTCCTTATGAGCAGTCATTGCTCCGTACTCGATTTGCTCCTTGGTATAACCAGACTCCCGATAGTAGCGTTCCCGTACCCAATCTGGCAAGTCCTTATGTTTGCCCATGAGGATGTCTACGGCGCTCTTGGCCTTATTAACCTTCTTCTCACCGTTTTCCAGCTTATTAAGGATATCATTAGATGAACTGAATTCTTTCTTTATGGTCGATGCGCCATCGATGTTGTAGGCTTTCATCCAGTTATCGTAGGCCTCGTCGCTTTCTCCCTGAGCGGTAGCGAGGTTTTTATAGTACTCCCGTTGAACATCACCTTTTTTATTTACCAGCAGACCATCCTGGATTTTGTATTCTCCCTTTTTCAGTCCGCGTTCAAAATTTCTAGCTGTCTTGCCGGCTTCACCGCCGCCAGTAGATAGAGTACCGCCATTTGCTTTCTCATCAGGGCGTACGGCGTTTTTACCAAACAGCAAAGCTTTTGCCTGTGTCCAAGGGTCGTTATTGTCTACTTCAAAGTTAGTACGTGTTTTACCATACTTGTCAGTATAGGTATCAGCGCCTTCGCGCAACAATTGTGCACCCTCGGTAGTTTTCTTTATCTGGTTGCCGGCTGGTATCAATCCTCGCAAGTTCTTCTCGGCACTCTCCTTATCGCCCTGAGCCGCAGAAAATCCAGCACCTAGTAAATTACTAGCCGTTTGTGCTACGCCAGTAGCACCATCAAAGCGGCCGAAGTCGCTTGATTTGCCAAATATCTTTTCTCGCTCTGATTTAGGTATCATATTGACCGCTGCCTGCGAAAATGGATTTGCCTTTGCCGCTTCACCGGTGACTCGGGCTATTTTTTGCCCCAGCTTGTCATCCTCACCATCGCCATCAGCGTCGTTGCTTAGTGCGTCTTTGATTGCATCAGCCATATTAGTTAGCGGCTCATTACCAGTAATTTGCTTCATCAGCATGTTTAATCCATAAGCTACCACAAATGCTTCAGCGGCTCGTACCGCACCGACAGCACCATCCTTAAACTGAAGAGATTTTATGTCTGAACCGATTTTCTTAGCATGGGCAATGTTGTTTTTCCAGCTCTCGTTTGTTTCGTAGCTGAATTGCAAGAACATCTTACCTAGCGTCGATTTATACACCTGCGGCATAGCACCGATACCGCGTCCACCGACAGCCCGCTCCGTTGCTTGGTCGGCTGCTTTTATCAGCTGATATCCTGTCAAGCCCTGCTTCTTAAATCTGTTGTAGTTAGCTGCCCAGTTGAGTTGTATAAACTTCTTTTCTACCAGATTCATGCCTGACACTACGCTAATTGCGTTGGTAGCTTTCTGGTAGTTTGACTTAATAAACTTACCTTCAGTATCTGTGTAGCGCTCGCGTAGGAATGCTGATTTGTGCATTGCCTCTTTAGTGTCTTTCTGGAATGCTGTTAAGAACGCACGACCAGTGTTGCGCAGTCCATTATCTCGGACCGTTTCTGGCAGGTTTAATGTCTGCGCTAAGGTTGATGATAGGTTACCTAAAATCTTATTAGCACCATTCACACTTTCTAGACGGCGGATAAGTTGAACTCCTGCGTTAGTTCTGTCTATGAATGGACGGTCTAACGAACTACTCTTGCCAGCCATCTCATTTACAAAGTCTTGTACGGCAATAGTAGCCTTATTCGATATTTTTTCGCCCTGCGCGAGATTGCTATCTGGGTCAATGTGTGTACCATCTTTTCTCGCCATATCCATAGCCCTCATTGATGACTCTATTTGCCGACCACGGGCAATCACTGGCTCCATATGGGTATTGTAGAGCATCACATCGGTATAGTATTCAAAAGCCTTGCGCGGGTCTTTTTCGTAATCCATCATACCGCCGCGCCGCTGCTTCTCGTTAGCATTGAACTTATGAGTTGGTTTGAAATCAGCTGATAGTCCTGCTAATGAGGCCGGTATCTCGCCTCGGGCTTGGCTTTCTATATCTCCCTTAATACCTACTGGTGAAGCGGCTAGCAGCTTATCTACGGCGCGGCCTAGCATGCCGCTACGTTTCTCGATATGAGGCATGTAGTTTTTGAGGTATGGGACTTCATCTTTACCATACATTCGCCTAATCTCATTCAGGTTCTCAATCATTGAATCATAGCTTTCTCGCATAAACTGATCGTATTCTTTGACGCGGGCAGCCGCCTGTTCGCCATATTTTTTCGCGAATGCCGTTTGCATACTTTCATCAGCAGCACCTACTGGGAATTTACCTTCGGTGTACATTCCCACATCTTCCCAGAACTTCTTTTCATTCTTAAATCGTGGTCGAGCTCTATCTACATACTTAGCTATTTCCTTGTGTTTACCTATGATATTTTCAACTGCATCAGCATAGTTAGCGTATGCCTCGGTCTTTTGATAGTACAGGTCTTTGAGTAGCTTCTGCCCAAGTTCGTCTTTAACGTTTTTCTCGACTAAGCGATTAAAGTTATCTGTTATACCGCCTTTACTTTTATCTAGGGCGCTTGTCAGATGGTCAACCTCTAACACGTCAAACTTACCGTTTGTTTGGTGTACTACGCCAAACGGTGTTACTTGAATATAGTTACCTTCAATTTCTCCCGTCTTTGGATTACGGACGAAGCCGCCATCAATTGAGTGCTCGCCCACTAGCGGCACAACTGCAATACCACCCTCACGACCAGGATTCTCATACGCCATAAACTCTTGGACCTCACCGTCTTGCTTAGCGGCATTTAAGGCTTCCTGGATTGCTTGATCTCTATTAACCTTATCTATCTTTTTGGACTGACTTTTCCATATGTAAGCAGCTCGTGAGATTGGCATCCAGTCGCCATATTCTCCATCATCACCAACATAGCGGCGTTCAAAGCTATTAAAGCTTTTCTTGCCGTCGCGGCTGCGTTTGGTGTGCAAGCGGTATTCATAGTCGCCATCCTGAAATGGCTTCGTCCAATCGTCTCGTATACCAGGCTTTGTTTGCTCGTATAGATTGCCTTTGGTTAGTAAGTGGTTGTCTTCTAGTGGTATGTTTTTAAAGCCCTGTTGTTCGAGCGGCTGATTTTGAGCGATCTCTTTTAGCTGTTCGTCGGGTGATTGTTGAGATTGAGCGGACTGTCGCAACATTGAATCAGACGCCTGTTCATTAGCGGTGAGCTGAATGTTGTTTTTTTGGCTGATGGGCTGAGAATTACTGCTATTTTTAGCTGCAAGCGCTTGTTGTGCATCGGCAATAATATCTGGGTCTCGACGCAGCTCTGCTAGTCGCCGTTTACCAGCGCGCGCATTACGGCGAGCTTCTAGTACTCGATGTATCTCATTGATGAAGCTGTCGATATCGTCATAACCCATCTCTTGAGCTACGGTATCGATATCTCTCTTGCCGTCTCGTCTCTTATATCTTGATGGTATATCGTTGGCTAATTCTCCTAAATAGTGCTTTAAGTCATCGACGTGCAGACGAGGTATATTCCAATCGCCATTGGTACTTTGGAGGTCGGCAGCTTCATTCGCGAATAGCTCTGGGTAGTAGTTGTATATTTCCTCGTCTATAGCTTGACGCAGCTCTTTGGTCATCTTTGGCTTAGGATTGTTTTGGATATTGTTTATTTGGTCTTGGAGAGGGTGCTTGAAGCGTAGGTCGTTATTGACATTTTGAGGAGTGTTTAGTATACTGTCATTGAACCCGTTGTCTGGGTCGCTAGAGGACCGTCCAGGACGTGAAGGTTGTCGGCCGGATTCATCCGCAGCAACAACCCCCTCTGGGGAATAAGACATAGCAGGCTTGTCGTTTGGCAAGTCTTTGTTTATGTTAAAGTATGTTACCAGATTAAAATCTTTACCGCTATATTCAAGCTCGGCAACAATACGATGGTGGTTATCCAATTGTCGTTCAAACACCATGCGCTTACCAGTCCTACCAGTGCCTGACGTGTATACTACATCAGGGTCTGAGAATACATGAGGCAGAGCCCTGATATCTGCTTCCGTTAGAGGGTTAGCGTCTGCGCCATTCCTGCCTAATCCCGTAAGGTGTCCACTGTTTCGCAAATGATTTACGGCATTCTTATCTATAATCAACCGAGCTTTTTTATTAAAGTCGGTTGATCGTAATGCTTCTGCTACTTTTCTAGCACCATCTTCAGATAATTGACCAACAACGGACTTGATTTGCTTGCCCCGTCGGACAGAATTGAAGGACCTAACAGCCCGCTCGCTTACGTCAGAATCAAGGCTCATTGTTTTAATCCGACCATCACCACCTGGTACTTGTTGGGAGTTGCGGAACTTCCCCGTCTCCATCTGAGCGTAGAACTGCTTGATGATGTCTTGCTTGCCGATGAGTGATTTTATGGCTTCAGCAATGCGGTCATATACTGCCAGGACCTTTTGAGGAATACCTAATCTAGCGCCTAGACGCACTTTATCTTCACCGTTTAGTCTTCCGTTATAGTATTCACTAAAGCCGTCTGCGAGCTGCTCCTCAGCCAGTAGGTTGATGTCGTTGCCGTATTGCCTGCCATATTTGTTTAGAAGGTAATCGTAGCCGTAAGCTTGGCGGATAGCGTTTAGCAGCTCTGGCTTGTTTTCTGTACGTTCTAATAGCTTATGTCCTAGTTCGTGGTTTAAAGTGTCTTCTGTAAGCTTGTTTAGATTGATTTGGTCGGTCTTTGGATCGTAGTAGCCTAATGCTTTTCTCTGCATTTCGTTCTGCCACTCGTTGAAGACGAGCTTTTCATCACCTGTTAGCTGAAGCTGGCGTACTAATAATTTGCCTTCTTTCTGTATATCATTAGTCAATTCTTGAGTACGCGCTTCCTGCTTTTTGAACTTTACATAGTCTCGTATTTTTACGTTATTTTCGTCGAATACCACATAATTAGTACTCTCTGCTTTGCTAAGGTCTCGGTTGTCGGCATTAAATAGGGAGTCTGCAGGATAAACGATTCCATCAATACCAGCACGGTTTAAGAACAGAGAGGCTTTCTTTGGCGTCATACCCCACTCGCTTTGCAATTTATGGTATACAGATGCCCCAGATTCGTCAGTGTCAAACGGAATCGAATTAGGATAACTTCCATCGTCTCTTACGCTAGTTCCCCATTTATCAGTCAAATTCTCAATAAGGGCTTGCTGTTTTATTTTGTGCTTTTGCTCGGGATCAACAGCGTCATACCAACTTAAGAAGTCGAAGTCACGACCGTCATTACTGGTGAGTCCTACATTATACAGGTTTTTGCCAGAGTCAGCATTATCGATTCTTCGGTCGATTTCTTGTTCAGCGGCATGCCTCTTTTTTGAGCCATTACGTACAACTCCATCTAGCTCGTCAGCAAGCTTATCGTACTTTTCAGACTGTGCGAGAAAATCACGATCAAAGCCAGTTCCAGCCATATCATTTGCCTTTTTAGCATAACGTTGACTCTCCTGTCGCAATAGTCCGACCTGATATGCTAGTTCATCTGGGTTCAAATCGGACATAACTTTGTGCCCGTTCCTAGTCAAGAATTGTTGAAGTTCATTGGACATATTGTCTTTATTCACATATAAACTATCTCTAAATTCCCCAGAGCTTAGATTGTTTTTTATTCGTGCACGATTATTAGTGTTGCCGATATCTGCATAATGCTCGCCAATCCCCTTGTTATCAGTGAAGTATAGCCCCCAGCCAAAGGATTGGTTTCCCTCGCCAGAACCAATATTATTAGTGGAGAATTTATCAAATGTATGCGGTGAACCATGATATAGGTTTGTTCCATTAGGCACCATTTTATACCTCACATCCTGCATTGCTCGGTTCTGCACGCCTTGGGTAGCCTGTTCAACAAGGTAGTTTTCTAGCCTGCCAGTAGTTTGTTGGCGGGCGGCTATGGCGTTTGTGTCGCCCCGTTGGATATCAGAGATGTTTTGACTAACCGCTTGCTTGAGCGCTGGTGAGGCGTTTGGCATGGTGGTTTGGATTGCCTGGTTAGTGTCTACCGATTGAATAGGGTGAGCTTGGTTATTCTGGTTGTTAGCGATATTAACTTCTGCCGCTTGGCGGATTGAAGTGTTCTCTACTGGGCGCCTAAAGAATGATGAATATCCTGCTTGCCGGCTGTTTACAGGGTTTGTCTCTGCACTTGCTACGGTTTGAGTTTGAATCTGCGGCTGTTGCTGTACTGGTCGCCGCACTGAGTTTTCTTGCTCTAGTCGTCCTGCATCATTTTGGCGGGCGGTTACGGTGTTAGCGCCACCATTCGTTGCTGTACTAGGAATATCTGCATTGGCCTGTACGCTATTGATGTTTCGAACAGCTCTGTCTATTGCGTTGTTCAAAGCACTCTTGCCTGCTTGGACGCCCTTGCCCGCTCCGGACATTACACCACCGCCAAGAGCTCCCAGCGCGAATGATTGTCCATAGTCTTTTATTCCGGCGTCTAATCTGCCATTATCAGCTACATCGCCCAAAAACGTCTGAGTAGACTCCTCAAGTCCTTCTTTAGCACCATCTTTAGCAATTTCTTTAACCGTATTCAATATTGCCTGTTTTGCAGTTCGGTCGGCCGCCTGTTTTGCGGACTGCTTGCCAAGTGATTTCAATAGAGTGCCGCTACCGCCGAACGCTAATCCGCCGACATCAATAGTCCCATCCAGCAGCGTCGCTGTTCTCTGTTCGTCGCTTAATTTCTCTACATTTCCATCGTCCTTAACGCGGTACCCGCCCATTGCTGCGCCAATCTTTGACGGTGCGTTTATTAACCCGCTAGCCATACCAGACGGTAGCTTGGCAACAAAGCGAGCGTAGTCCATGGGGTCGTTCCACTGGAATCCCTCTTTATTATCGCTAGAGTCTACCCACTTCTCATAACCGCTGAGTACGTCATTAACAGGCTTTACCGCTCTTTGAAAATCTTGTTGATTTTTTGGACCGAATAGTCCATGTCGCCCGAATGGGTTTAGATAATCAAAAAAGTTTGCCTTTTCATTCTCTTTCAGGCTTATCGGTGCATTAATTCTCTCCACTTTCTGCTGAAGCAGCGGTGTTGTCCTTTGTACTTGTTGGGCTAGGGTTGGCACTTTGTTTTGGTTAGCTATATCGTTCAGTGTTTGGTTTCTATTTTGATTCTGATAGACAAAATATGGCTGAGGTTTCTGCGGCTGTTGAGACTGCTGCACTGGTTGTTGGACTGGCTGCGGCTTCGGCGGCTGTACGGCCATGTTATGGGCTTGTATCTGCTTATTCTGCTGGTTAGCCCAATCTTGCTGTCCCTGCGAAGTAAGCACTTTTGGCGCATCATTTGCTGTCACCTGTGGTTTTAGCTGATTGTTTTGACTATTCAGATTTAATTGCTGAGTAGCTTGATTAGCCTGTTGGAGGGGATTGAGATTGACTTTCAGTGTCGAGGGCTGCGATATAGTAGGCGTCTGTGCATTCTGCCGAATCCAAGCTGGCTGCTGCACAGTTGACTGTTGTACTGGCTGCTGTTGTACAGGCTGAGGTTGTACAGGCTGAGGTTGTTGCTCTTTGCGACGTTTCTCGTCATCATTAATCCAGCCTTTACCAGTAAAGAAGTTACCTAATCTCTGAAAAAAGTCCATACTATAAATCCCCTCCTAGTTGCTTACAGGTATTGGTTTTGGCGCTTGCGCTCTTCCTCTTGGTTGAGGCGAGTGTTGTAGACGCTAAGTGTCGGGTCGTTACCCGGGTTAGCTGGGTTAGATACACCAACGGCTGTGTCGCCTGCTACCTTGTAACTGTCTAGGTCTTTAGCGTTGTACTGGACCTTATTGCCGTTGTAAGTACTCTGCTGGCGACCGAGGTTGTCGATTTCGTTCGATAGAGCGTTTGCACGGTTCAGATCGGCACGAGCGGCATTTGCCCCATTGGCGCCTTGAGCAGTAGCTTTCTGACTTCTTAACTGAGCTAACTGTGTCAACAGGTTCTGGCGGGTAGTTTGAGATTGTTGGCGGGCGGCATTGTCTTCGTTAGCTTTCCAGTCATTCAGCTTCTTATCTTCATCCGCGTAGTCGTTCTTAAACTGACCCCATGTAGTGTCAATTTGTCTTTGGTTCTGAGCGTATGTTTGCCCTGCTCCGGCACGCTGCTGGTTGGCTTGACTCTGAACCGCGCGTCCTGCTAATTGCATATCTGAGCCGACAGCACCCATGCTACCGAGCGAGCGAAGTAGCCCGCGCAAGCCGACAGAAGCACGATCGTTGATGTTATTGATGTTTGTGCGGCGTTGCTGCTGGTTCTGGCGCGTCTGGTCGTTGAACTGGCCCTCTGCACGGTTCCATGAGCTACGTAGCTCATTTTTCTTGGTATTGTACTGGTTATTGATATTACCCAGACGCACGCCTAGCTGGTTGTCTACTCGACCTAAGCCATGCTCTAGCTGACCGATACCTTGGTCGTATTCTGCTAATTGGGCAGCGCTAGCACGGTTACCACCGCTGTATCCACTGCGCCAGCCGCCGCCGTAGTAGCCAAGATTCAAATCTTGATTAGCGGCAGCCTTGTTACTCTTTTGCTCTTGCAACTCTTTCAGCTTTGCTCGCGTTCTAGCTGATTCCGCGTTGTTTCTGTCGATAGTTTCTTGCAGCTTCCATGTAGGGGTTTGTCCGGTGACACCGGCAAACACACTGTCTACCCAGTCTTTTGCTAAGTTTTGATTTTGAGCGCCTGGTCGAGGTGAATTCCACATCCATGCCATAAAAAAAGCTCCTTTTCTTAATCTGGAGCGTTATTGACAAATCTGGTATTTTTTGCTATAATCTAAATATGAAGAAAACTATCAATGTGATAGTCTCCACTATAGTTACTATAGCCTTAGTCGTCTCTGTAATAGGGGTTTGTTTTGCTGTTAAGAGCTTTATTACTCCTCATAAGCAAGAATCGTTAGTCGAGGAACCCGAAGCGTCCCTTCCGCCAAAGGTTATTCCGCCAACCGAACAGTCCATACTTGCTGCCGTAAATGCTGAACGCGCCAAGGTTGGTGTTGCACCATTACAGTTACATCCTAACTTGTCTAGAACTGCTCAAATGAAAGCAGACGACATGATAGCCAGAAATTACCGAGGGCACCTCATGCCAGACACTAACCAGCCTCTCACAGAAGAGATGAGACAACTTCAAGCTGCTGTTTGTGTAAGCGCTAGCGAGAATTTGACATGGGATGACAATGTGACTAACACAAAGCAGTCAATGAACAGCTGGCTTAATTCACCATCTCACAAAGCTGCCATGCTAGACCCTAAGTATACCTACACTGGTATCGGTGTAGGTGATGGTAAGGTTGTAGTACAGCATTTTTGTGTGGCACGGTAGTTGTTTATCTACCGTGCCATGGCTCACATGCTATACCGTCGCCGTCTTGGTCAAGTTCTTCCCGATAGCCGGGTTCACCCTCACGGATTGATTCCGCGCCATCTGCACGAGCTTCAGAACAGTTTTCATAGTACACGTCGTCCTCATCATCACGATTATCTTCATCGATAGGATCGTAATATCTACTGCTTGGGTTGGTGATACCTGAAGCATTGCTACCCTTGCTGTGAGTGTGGTTTGACTTTGTGCTGCTAGGGTTATCAAAGTAGCGGTTATACACATACATTCCGAGTATTACCATTCCTACTACCAATATACCAACAACAAAGTCGACAAGCTTATCTTTCATATCCTCACTCGTACAGCCACTCGCTTACTCCGCCATGATGTGAGCATGCGCCTCTTCCGGTAGCACTTGATTGCCAACCATCACGACAGATTGCTCCGACACGATAGTGTGATTGCTGCTGTACTGGTTGCGGCGCTGGCTTTGGTGTGCGAACAACAATATGAGGTGTTGGTTGTGTGACTACCTCTACCTTATCCTGATAGCCTGGTTTATTTGGTTTGCAAATCTTTTTGCTGCCAACAGCACCCTGTTGCTTGACTGATTCAGTATAGCCGTATTGACCCACGCTTCCCTCGTACCGCGTTTCAAACGGTATTTCCTCCGCTCTACAGTCTGAGTATGTTACAGGCTGTACGACTGGTGTCGCATGTTGTTGCTGTTGATTGTTAGTATTGCCCATTGCTCCAGCTATGCCGGCTAGTGCAATAATACCAATAGTGGCGCCAATAGCGCCTTTAACGACTTGTGGTTTTGTTCCCATCTTAGTAAAGACTCCCATTTATTACTAAAGTATTTTTAGTATACACCACAAATACCAAATCTCTCAATAACACTCCAAATTATAAATATGCTATTAAATTGGATAAGAGTTGTCGTCTGCTGTCTGGTCACTCAGGGGGCCTATTCCTTTGCTCCGTACTGGCTTGGGCGGTTTCGCGTTTCTTTGGCGATCACCTCGGATAACTGCTTATACAACGCTGCGACGCACGCTTCCCTCTTTTTGGATGACAACGCGCTCTCGTTTTTTGGAGTCACACTTCGTGCTTAATTGTAAGGCTATTATAGCATAAGCTCATCAAAAAAACCATTTCGTGGATGTACACGAAATGGTTCTCACTATCATGCATTTCTCTACTTATACCCCATCCGTCGCGAGTAATCATATATTTCATCGGTTATTTTTTCAGCGGCATCTACATCCTCGGCATTGTGAGCTCGGATTAACCTACGACGTAATTCAGTGAGTTTTTTGTCTTTTACTTGGCGTAATATCTTGTTGAATGTGTCATGGGCTAGTCTGCGCTCATGACGGGACTTGAGAGGGTCGTTAAATACCTCGCTCAGCCGCTTTAATTCCCCCTCTCTTGTTCCGTCCATTTGCTTAACTCCAAGCTTCGGTGACTTCAACCTCTGGGTCAATGTCGTCCAGCGGTTCAAACTCTGCGCTGATTACTCTAATAACCTTTTGCATGTTGTCGTCATTGACATTGCCATAGAACTTCCGAGCAATTTCCATATGGCTCATGCCATGGTCGTAAGCGTCGACAATATCCTTTTTAGAGACACTACGGCTAACGACCTCGTCGTCTGAGCTAGCTTCCTTAGCGTCAGCGATAATTTTCTCGGCTTCTGCTTTAGCCTGCGCGATGATGTCAGCGGCGCTAGCTTCAGCTTCTTTCTTTGCCGCAGCAATCTGAGCCTCCATGTCGTTTGAAGTTTCCGCTTTAGTCGGCTCTGGTTTCGGTGGAGTTTTCTCTGCCATGTTATTTCCTTTCTTTGGTGGGGCGGCTCACACCGCCCCGGTTAATGGTTGCTAGTCCTTAGCACCCGTCTTAACGTTGATGATCCACTTTGGATCAAGCACTGCTGCTGCAAACGCTTCAGCCTTCCAACCAACCGTCATGAACTGGTTGAGTGGGTTAGAGGTATCGCCCTTGTCGCTGATCTTGATGATAATCTTCTTCAAGCCGCTACCTGCCAAGTCCACTACGCCGAATGCCTCTTGACCGTGGATGAAGTTTGAGTAAACAGTCTCAGTGCTTTTCTCCTCCATCTGATTGCTCGATGCCTCGATAAAGCGAACTTTATGCAAGCGCCCCAACTCGCCCTTGTACAGTTCTGGGCGGCCAGTATACTTCTGAGCATCAACCCATGCAGTATCGCCGGTGATGTTGTAGGCAGTATCTGGACCAACCTTACCCAAGAAATAGCCGTCAGGGTAGACCATCGCGTTGTTTTTCTTCAACGTGCGGACTGCTTTGCGAACTTCCGTAACGGTTAAAACGTCGTCGTCGGTAATGCCTGTTAACGCACTTTTACCATTAGCAAACTGGACGGTTGCACCTTGATGCAGTACGTTGCGAACCAATGCGTCGATTGTCTCGCCTGCGTTTTGCCCCATCATTTCAATCGTTTCTTTCATCTCACGATCGATTGATGTGTTATACAGCATACTCGAGACCTTTGTCCATTTACCGTAACCCTTTAGAGTAGCAGTAACCTTGTTACTCTTGATCTCGTCATCTTGCGGATTTTCACCTTCCACGAGCGGTGTAATCGCTGGGGCGAATGGTGAACGCTTGGTGAAGGTAACGGTTGTACCGCTGTTTTTCTCCAAGGTTTTCTTTTTTGCACCTTCAGCATGAATCGTGCGCGCTTCACTACGCTCCAAGAATGTTTTTTCCAGGTACTGGATCATCTCGGCTGAAAGTGTTGCGGTCGTGTTTGTTGCCATCTTTATAGCCTTTCTTAAACGTCATGTCCTTTTCGGCGAAGATAAGCTTCCATCTCTTTAGTAGACATCTTCTCGAACGGTTTCTCGACTCGGGCACCGCTACCGCGGAAATCACCTGCATCGTTTATCACCGTTCGCTTAGCACCCTTACCTCTCGCCTTATGGAATGACTGATATAGTTGATATATACTCTCGCGCGAACCAACAATATTGCCAGCGTTGTCATAAATGAGCATTCCTTGTAGGAATTCATCTACATCAGCATCAAGTTCCGGATCATATTCATCAGATTCTGGGTCGAACTCTGGAAAGTCCTTGAGTGCCCGTTCAGCATCTGACGACATGCCACTAATTGATGCACTGACTTGGGCTTCGTAAGCCGCTTGCTCTTGAGCTTCCTGCATAACTGTTATTTGCTGTTGCAATTGTAAGTTTTGCAACACCGCCTTAGCTTCAAACTCAGTGAAGAAATCTCCCGTTTCCGGGTTCTCCGTCTGCATAATCTGCTCTAGTGTTGGTAGCGGCCGGTCTTGCATTTCAGGTGGTGTCTCCTGATACTGCTGTGCCTGCTCTTGCTCCAACTGCTGGCGGTAAGCTCTTGCTTCATTCCGCCTGGCAACTAATTCGCGGATAGCTCGATTTTCTTCGTCTAAATCGCGTTCTAGCTGCTCTTGGCGGGCTTCCTTGCCCCGTTTCGGCTTCGGGTCATCGTCTGACTTGTCCTCGGATTCGTCCTCTTTGTCCTCCTCTTTGGACTTATCGACTTTGACACGTACCACCTCGCCGCTATCTGAGATAACTGCTTTGGTGTCTGGCTCGCTCGAAGCCTCAGAGTTTTTCGTTTCAGCTGCCGTCGACTCAGCTTGGGTAGACTCCTGCTCTACCTCGGTATTTACGACTTCTTGGCTTTCCGCTTCTGCTTGCGGCATAGCACCCTCCTTCTCATTAAATTGTTTTGACGTCGATTACAGGTGACGAACCTGGGCTGCGTGAGATGCGCTCCTTTGGTCAGCTACTAGCGAGGATTTAGCCAACCAAAGCAACGTACCTCCCTAAATGGGATCGATGATGCTCTCCAATGCACTCCTTTCCTCTCGTAAAATCCGCACAACTTCCTTATGGGCCAGCATGTAAGTCGATAACTGCTTGTCGGTAACAGCTTCATTCGGGATAGCATCAAGCGATTTGTAATAATCGATCCGCTCGTTCCATCGGTCTATAATTTGCTGCAACTTATTCAACTCCTTAGCTACAGCAGCATTTTCCTCTTTCTTGGCTTTTTCGCGCTGCTCGTCCATGTCAGCATTCGGCACAAAGTACTCAGTACTGCGTGGGTATAGATTGTCTTCCATTATTCATCCTCCTCTTTCTGGATAACGCCCATAATGGAGGCGATTATCTCTTCCTCTGTAAAACCTTTTTCAATCATGCTCGGTACTTCGGCGATTAGACTCTCTGGCGTACCAATTTGGCGCAATTCATCGATTAGGCTCTGTTCAGCGGCTTCCTGTGGCTCAGTTGACATTTCTACCGGCGCGGTCTCGCCTGTTACTGTCTCAGTAGGCTGTTCTATCTCAGCTTCTGGCGTTTCGCTCTCGGTCTGCTCCATCGGCTGTGCCCCCTGTGCTTGCATCTGCTGCATTTCTTCCATCTCTTCCTCGGTAACCTTCAATTCGTCCAGTCCGTCAATGCCAGAGTTGGCGACGATTGCATTCCACGCTGCCAGCTTTTTCTTGATTGGTACGACTTGGTTGAGTGATTGGCTAGCATCCAGTGTTTGAATCAGTGTTTTCAGCGCATCAAGTTGTGCCGCTTCACTGTTGACTTTGGTGGTTGAGGCATCAATCTTAAACTTCAATACACCTTGTGCTTTAGAGAAATCAATAGTTGCTACGTTATTTTCGTCTAGTTCAACGCCGTCCAGACTGTGACCATCACGCTCCAATGCTCGCAATTTCTCGGCCGTTTCATCATCAAGCTGCATTTTCTCTATACCGTTACGCTCAGCAAAATACAGGTTGATAGCTGTCTCGCTCCATTCTTCAAAAAATGCTTCAAAGCCTTTGCGGAGGGCGTTATCATCAATGGATAATTGTGCTTGTTGAGTCTTGAGTGCTTGCGGTGTTTTACCAAAGCCAGGATTGCCAACCTCAGCACTGATTGAGGTGTCTGGACTATTGACCAGGTTGAGCATCTGCGACTTCTGTAAACCGTACAGATTCGGATATTCGCGTAGGGCGGTTGTGTCGATATTCATCGGCTCGATGCGCGCATTTTGGTCTTGAATCTTATTGACAGCGTTGGCGCCAAAGTTGAGTCGGCGCTCGTTGACGTTACCAAAAACATTAATGGTTGGCTGCAACGCTATAGCGCGGTTGTACTGATATGCCTGCATATCGCCGTCGATGAGATTTTGCAGAGGCCCGATAAGCTCCAATACGCTACGGCCAAGCGGGTTTGCACCATCGGCGTCATAGAAATACCAAGAGATAGGCATCTTACCGCGCGGGTCTTTATTTTGCTTGCGCCGCACGATCTTTTCAGTAGCGGGGTTAAAGGTGTAGAACGTTGCCCCAACACCAACCTGAAAACCAGTGACAATCTCAATACCTGACGGGTCAAGCGACCGTTCCTGCTCAGCTTCGTTCCGTGCTTTATCATCTTTGCTGATAATGGCGTCCTTGATTTCCTCTAGAGCTTCCAAATCCCATGACGGCTCATACTCCGCGCTCTCTTCCTTGGCTTTGCGGCGGCGCTCTTTTTCAGCGTCAATAAGCTGCTCGACGTCAGCCTCTTGCCACCATGAACGCATGAATACATAGCTGCAATCGCTAGCAGATTTCTTACCTGGCTGGAGGAAGATGTCCCGCCACGATACGATTAGGTAGTCTGGCAGGAGCTCGTCGTCGTTATATAGCATTGGCGTGTACACACCCTGCGCGCCAAACGTCTCGCCGCCTTCTACTGTCATCCAGCTTTTATGAATCAAGTCGTATTCGGTATTGGCGTTTGGTAGGATCTTCTCTAGGTAGGTAAACTCAGCAACAATTGGCCATGGACTGTTCTCATCGACAGTACTAACGACACCGGTTGGCAACTGCTGAATCGTGCGTCGCGGCGATTTGATAATGATTGAAGATGCTGTGCCGTCGGTGGTTTTTGGAAACGCCTTTGGAATTTTCGGGTGCGGCTTATTTCGGGCAATGCGAGAAAATTCCGAAAACGGCTCGGTCAGCAGTTCGGTCTGCTCTTTAGCAGTACTGTATAGGTCAAAGATGTTTTTCTCTGTTAGAAAAGAAAAAGCCACTGATTACTCCAAAGATTACTGTTATTTGCAGTAAACTCTGGTTTTTTTCAGTGGTTTACGCTTGTATTATATCACAATTATGTTTATTGGGGGAATGTCCCTTGCTATGCTCTGATTCTCGTATATTCAAAGACAACATCGAATGAGCCTTTGTATAACATTTTTGCTCGGCCGTCATAGCGGATTGACGGATTAACTAGTCCCTCGTCTTTCTCAATCCGCATCGCTAATTCATCGACCTTATCCCGCGCCTCCGCCATAGACCCAACACGAAAACGTTCTTCGTAATGCAATTTTGTGCCGATGACACTACTGTTCTGATAGTTCTTCTCAACTTCAACCGTCGTGTTATCGTTAAGCTGTTTCTTTTCCTTGACTTTACCAAACTCTGGTACAAACTTTTTCATAATTCCCTCCTTAATTCCATGTTGCCGTTACGTCTCTATCCGCAAGCGATTGATTATACGCTTCACCGCTGCCGACGTCGTCTTCTGGGCGCTGCGCCAGCTGTACTTGATATGCTAATGAATCGCTTGCATCATCGTTGGTGGCTTTAGGAAACATACTGAGTTCGCCTTCTAGGTCTTTACAGAAATTCGTGTCACCGTGCTTAATGTGGTAGATGCCGCCACGTTCGTACCGCGGAACTAGGGCTTCGATACGTAACGCCTTACTATGGCCGCCGTGCTTCAGTAGTTCGACATCCATATAGACACCGCGGCGCACCATCTCCTCTTCCCAAACAGACTTCAGAGCTTGAGTGAATTGGTTGTCCTCGATCCCGATTTTATGTAGGTTGTAGCGCTTCCAGTTCGTGAACATCAGGTCAACTAGGTCGGTTGCGGATAGCTTCGTGCGATAACATATCACATTCCATTTGCCTTCGCGATCGATAAAGTTGAGGGTGATACCGATGTAGTCGGTGCCTTGATCAATATCATCTTTACCGCGCGGGTCAATCGTCATGACGTTGTAAGTGTCAAGTTGCAACACCTTGCTGAATTCGCGATATTTATACCATGCCTTCTTGAACTTACGATTTTGCTCATTGATTGGGCTTTGTTGGTAAAGTGACGAAAATGCATAACTGCCTATCTCTGTTTGTTTTTTCCGCAATTTTTCAATTGAAAATTTCTCTGGCCATAGAGCTTCGCCTTTTTTGCGATGTTCGTCATCTTTTTCGGCGATGGCCTTGAACTCGATTACTTCCCACTCATCATGCGGCTCACCCTTAGCTTTAGCGTCAGCGGCAGCGGCTAATATCCTACCTGCTAAATCGTCCTCGTGCCAACGCGTCAATATTAACACTACCATTGAATTTCCCTCTTCACGAGTAGCGAATGTCGAGCGATACCAGGAATATCTGGCATCACGTATAACAGGACTGTTTGCTTCTTCATCATTTTTGAATGGGTCGTCAATAATACCAATTTTAAGACCTCGTCCTGTCAGCGCACCACCAACACCAACTGCTGTATATGCGCCACCCTCTTTAGTAATCCAACGACCTTTAGCTTGAGAGTCTGGACGCAAGCGTGTTGAGAACATCGCTCGGTATGCACTAGATTTCATAATATCCCTGGTGTTTTGTCCAAAATCAGTCGCCAAATCGGCATTATATGATGTCACTGCAATTGGCATATTTGGCACTTTACCCAAAACCCACGACGTAAATTTCTGCGTAGCCATAGCACTCTTACCGTGACGCGGTGGCATAGTGATTATCAGGCGTACATCTTCACCTGCCATCAGCCTGTAGAACCCTTGTTCTAATTTATTTGCAATCTCAGCATGAAACCATTTCAGCTGATAATCTGGATCAATAGCAATACAGTATTCAGCAAAAGAGCCATTTTCAGCAGATTCTCTAAGAATCCCGACGATTTGCTCTTGCGTTAAGCAGCTGCTCGGCTTGGCTTGCACTCATCGTCACTCCTATGTCATTACCGTTTGTCGTCATATCCAGCTTATCGCCATAGACTTTTGGATTTAGCTTAGACATCAACCATTTACGCGTATCAATCCGCAGACGTGACCGCTGAACGTTTTCGCTGTTGAATATATAGCCATCACCTTCCAGCTTTTCCATGTAGTCATTAGTAGCGTTATCGGCAATTTCAATAATGTCTTCAGCGTGCATATATGACCTCTCTTCACACGCACGCGCGTATTGCTCACGAAACTTATCATTTTCTCGTAGCCAGCGGAAAAACGTCTGCATAGAGATCATGTCCTTTTTTGCACAAATAGAACGGACCGATTGCCCTTGAGCAATCATTTGACAAATCCTATCAGCTAGTTTATCGGTATACTTTGAAGGACGCCCGTTCTTTTTGGGCGTTTTCTTTGGTGGCGCTTTAGAAGATTCAGGTTTAACCTTAGAGACTTTTTTTGCCATTAACATCCTCGCTCTGCAGAATGTAACAGCTAAAAACCCACTTTATACACACATTATACTAGAAAACATAAACATTGTAAAATGCTATCAAAATATTTTGCTTCATGATTTATCTATCTCTTCTAAAGAACCATCTTTCGTCTTCATGTGGCTCATATTAATCTTGCTAAGTTTTCAATGCGATTTCTCTTGCGATCGTTCATAGCTCCTCCTTTTTCATAAATTACATAACCACCTGGCAAATCCATATATTGAATCTCGTCAAATGGTATTTTTATGACTTCACACCACGATTGTGGTGGACGGGTCGGCTTCATACTCTTAGCAATCTCTCTCGCGTCTTCTATGTCAGCAAAAGCGACAACTCGACCAGCATCATCTTTGTAAGGTTCGACTTTACGTTCTTTATTGCTGAGTTTTCTTACAAGATATAGCACCTTCATTAGCTTAATCCTTCTACTTCCTTAAACTTTTCAGCAATGTCCTTGACGTACTCACTGTCATATTTATCTTTGCAGCGTTTATTTAGCAGTTTAATTATTTCATCTAGTGAATAGATGCATTTTGGAACACATTCTTCCAGTGGACCATAGCAGCTACAGTGACCTAGTCCTACGAGCATAAACTTACCGTCGCTATCTTTGAGGACTGCTGCGCCCTCGCCCTCGTAGTTTTTATAGTGGTAGTTATAGATAAGATATTCGTAAGCTTCTTTATCCAGATATTCGAAATCATCGTCGTCTAACTCTTCGTGTCCTACATTATAGATTTTCATTTTTCAACATCCTTTCTTGATAGTTTATTGGCTTTTGGAGTGTACATTACGCTCGCAGAGTCTAGATCGCTGGCAAGATCATACATTCCAAGAAAAACGAGCATCACGATTTCGAAGAGAGTTTATAGAGTAAAACCTTCTATGCGCAGCTCTACGGATCTCTTCTGCGCATCCACTGCAGTAATGAACGTAGCCAGAGTAGTAGTTATATTCTATCTGCTTATGGCACTTGTCACACTAGATGGATGGTTTTGGTTCATTCTTCGCCATTTCTCTTATTCAACTCCTTAGTAATATTGCGGATGAATCGTCCTACATGTATCCTGGCACATGTTTCGGCGTTACTCTTACTCATCTTAGTTTTCTTCCGTAGCACCTTTTGCATATCGAAAAAGAAAGGAGCAATAACGTCGGCAAAGTATTGTCCGATAGCTGCTTCTACTGCATGCTGATTGATTACCATTTGACAGTAATTCTTGTCATCGAAGTTGCTCAGTAATAGGTCTACATACTCAGCAGACTCCATACTTGAACGTTTTGCTATCGAGACGCCTTCTTTTGATAATTCATCAACCTTGTCTAGCCATTTTTGGTCTTGGTCGGATATTTTAGTACTCATATTTAACCTCTCTATTATCTTTAATGAAACACCTTTACGTCGCCATTAGCGTCGTAACAATAGCGATATATGCCCCAACGTTCGCGCTTCGTAAACGTTCCGGCTTCAGTTCCATACAACTGTTTACAGCGATTCTGGTACTCTTGCTCTAGTTGTTCTGGACGTTTATGTTCAAGATGTAGGCTGCTTATAAAGGCAAACCAACCAATGAACAATACGATCAATATTACCTCCAATATACCAGGTTTAAATATTTTCCATCGTTCTTCTATTAGACTGTCACTATACTCTCTAAACTCTATTGACATGCTCCAAAAACCTAAAAATGCAGCAAATGTCATTAAAGCTACTCCAATATCAGAATATTGTAAGAACAACCCTACTATCATCATGACTACAAAGTAAACGAATAGTCTAAGAGCAAGGAATCCACATCTATCCATTATCTTCCACTCCTTTCACAAAAAACAGCCACCGCGTCATTCCAGATTTATCGCCGAAAGCTGGTTTTTGAGGTAATATCTTTAGTAGTTCGGTGGTTTTAATGTCATGTTCGCTCCACTTCATGGCAACAACGCAGCCAGGCTTTACGACGCGTAGACATTCGCTCAAGCCTTTGCTTAAGGTTTCTTGCCAGGTGTCTTTGTCTAACTTGCCATATTTCTTGGCGAGCCAGCTATTCTTGCCGCAGTTGATAAGGTGAGGCGGGTCGAAAACGACGAAATAAAAACACTCATCAGGAAACTTCATGTCTGTAAAGTCCATAACAAAGTCTGGGTTGATTTCTAGTGTCCTAATCTTATCTCTGTCTTTCATCTCGACAGTTTCACTCCGGCGATCCATATACAGAATATTTGGGTGGCCTTTGTCGAAATAAAACATACGTCCGCCGCAGCAAGCGTCAAGTATGGTTGTTGGGGTAGTTTTCATTTCTCCTCCAGCAACTCAGGGTTTTCGTGAATATTACCAATAGTTTTATAATGTATATGCTCATAAGCAACCAGTTTGCTATCACGAGAAAAACCGCCACTACCTTTCAGACGCCTCAACGGTTTATACCAAAACGCCCCAGCTTCCAGAGTGACGAGGTAGGCTATTTCGCCCCGATGAGCGTTTAGGCTTAGATTGTCTACGACAATATCGTTCTCGCATATTAACCTGTCAGAAAGGATAGGTTCTGCGTACTGCTCAATTTCTAACCGTCCCTCAATTGGAATCGGCTCATTATCGCCCTCAAGCCTAGCTGAAATGAGTTTGTCACCTTGCCAATGCAGGGACACTACTTTTCGCATTCTTTTTTCTAGGTTGTCCCAAGCTCTGAATTTTATTTCACGCATTAGATTTCCTTTCATCAGGTAACAGGTGAGATAGTCGTTTTATCGTCTCGTTCATAATTTTATTTTTGAATTTGTGGCAGCCAGATTCATGACCTCCAGTTGCTAGATGTCCACATTCACAGAAAATATCATGAGCGTCTGACAGCTCTTGCTCTACCTTTGCACGAGTTTCTACCCACTCACGCAAGTGATTTTCCTGTAAGTAGTCTATCTTTTCTATTTTTTTCATTTGATGTCCTTTCCTACATTCCATTGTTATAGCTTTTACCTCTCATATTTCCTTTCCATTCTTGTAACATTTTGAGTAGCCCATCTCGCCACCAGCTGATTTGCAACGAGCGTAAGAGTTATCCTTTTCATTTAACTGATTGGACATCTTATCTGCGCACTTGACAAGTAAGACGAAGAAAGTAACAACTACTAACGCTATTATTGCGACAATAGCTACATCGCTCCAACTATTATTAGATGAACTAAAATCAGTTTTCATTCTCGCTCCTACCGCTTTCTCCTAGCTCTGCTACACCAATTCGTTCTAATGCCATGTCGCTTGCCATAACGAAAATATAGGCAGTGCTAACACTAGCTGCTTCGGGAATCGGCACGCCAATCAGATATTTTGTGTCATTCTCAAGCTCTTTAATTTCACTCACAATTCCCAAAGCACCGCACCATTTGTGGTTTTCATTGAACTGCACAACGTCGTTGAGTTTTAGTTTTGTCATAGCACGTCCTCCGCCTTGATAACCTCTGCATCACCAACCTCATCATCTGACGCTTCTAACGAGCCCCCGACATTATAATCCCAAATCTCGTCAAAATTGATGGTTGCGACGTTTGGCCCCTCTTGGATATATTTATTAGCAGCCTCTTCTGCTTCTTGATAGTCATCAGCTTCAACAAAGATAGTTCCTCTAACTGTTTGCATAACTTCTACCTCGTAAATCATTGACATCTCCTTTCTCTATGTCCACAAAATTAGTAGTTTAGTTGATATTGTCTTAACTACCCCTTAAGATAATCTTTTTGTCGTCTTTCAACCTGAAGCCACTTCTGGTAGTACCGTCAAAACGTAAACAGTTCTGTTCAAACAGATAGTTAAAGACCTGACCGAGGACTAGAGCATAACAACCGTCATCAAGACCAATTTGGTCTGCAACGTATTGTTTAGAATCTTGGTCGTACGATATATCAGGTTTTAAGTTCCAAACTCTCTCACCAATCTTCTCCTCAGCTATTTGCTGAATCTCAGCCAATGCGTCTGCCAGGTCATCAACATTGGGTATCTCTACTTCAAAGCATCTATCTTGGTCATCATAAGTGCCAGTATGTCGATATCTACGAGCTAGTTTATCAAGAGGACCAACCGAGAAGTCCCCGTAGCCGTTTGATATGTACAGCTCAGGATTTTCATCTACTTGTACTGTTATTCTAAATCCCATATATTCCTTTCCTTATTTACACGATTTCGTGTAGTTTAGTCGTGTTCTTATGTCAAATATATGTAAAGTACATGTATGTTGTTTACATATTTTATCCGTAGAGCGTGTTTTTTAGATAAAACGTTCTACGGGGTTCAGCCACTCGACTATTATTGCCGCTCGACCTTGACGTTATCAACACACTGCCAAGGGGACGACACCATCGTAAAAACCTTGCTGCTTGTAACAACCACCTTGATATTCTTGTTTTTGGCGGCTTCATTCACCAATTTGATATATGGCGAATTTGAAGGCAGGCAGAACTTACTAGTATTTTCTTTTGTCACCACAGTATTTTCTGATGCACGAACGCTGAAGTATGTGTTGCCACCGAATATACTATTGTTTTGGTTGTTATAAACGATTCCAGAAACTACATTATCAGAAACTTGCAATCGTACTGACAATATGAAGTAGATAGGCACTGCAATCATTAATGCTATTAGGACATATCCCCAAAAAGTTATTATTTTAGACATCTTAATCTCCTTCTTTACGCAATATCTTCAACCGCATAACTGGTTGGCTATATAAGGTGATGATTTGCCGAGAGGCTGCCATCCTTCACGCGTTAGCAATAATGCTACTGTAGCGTCGTTTCAGTACTCGTATAGTCACATCTTTCACCGTTCAAGTTGCAACGTCAACGGTTACTTTTTCTAGCTCTAGTTGCGGAACTTTGCGAGCTGCAACACTAGGCTTAGTTTCAGGCTTTCGAGCCACTTATATAGCCAGTTGATAGCACTAAACACAGCGTACCGTAATACAATAGTGCTACCAGTTGAACAGACGATACACGTTGCACCGCATTGAAAATGTTTAAAAACTGACTCACAACGTTTCACGATTTTTAGATGACGCGCCGGGGTAGGCTGGCGCGGCATTATGAAAGGAGTGTGCATATCATCTGTCCAGTTATGCGGTTGATGTTAATGTTCATTCAAGCACAGAATGCTAGCGACAGAGCATTCTGTGCTTGAATTTTTAACGTTCTAAACCATTTTCGACAAGTGACGAAATTGGTTTTCTACAGGGTACGATTTGTACCCGATTGGTTTAATTTTGCCCAGTTTATTGACGTATGGTAGGTCATTGGTTAATGGTGTTTATATATCACCGTAGAATACATGTTTTAGGAATCTGTATCTAACGGGGCTACTATTTTTCCTCCTTTGCGGCATAAAATCCAAACGTGTTAATGAAAAATAGTATTAAATAGAATATTGATCCAGTGTATTGCTTAGCCATAGCAGCAAATATCACTGAAGCTGCACCAGATATCATACCGATGATACAGATTGTCATGAGTATTTTACGTTCCATTATTGAGTCTCCTAGGAAAAGATTAATATCAAATTATCGTTTAATTTATAGGGCACGACTCTAGTATCTCTGTCGTTCCAACTGATAGCCCTTCTGGATTCTAGCCAGCCAATCAAACCGGCAATTCTATCTCCCTCGTAATTTCTATTTACAAGCACACTTCGGAGAATACCTCGGTCTCTCGCGTCCCGCCACTCCTTTACTCGTGTGTTTTCGTAGAAAGATTCAAGCCTCTCTTCTCTATACTTATGAGTGTCGAGGATAGCTTCTATTAACATATCCAACTTTTTAACAACAACTTTAACTAAACCATCGGGACGGTCAATATAAATCGGACGTTCTTCTAAGCCGTAATACAGGCTGCAAGCCGATTCTATGTCTTTGCTGTATAACTTATAGCTATCCTCCGTTCCCTCTATGTATATAAGTACTTCACCTTTCATATCGTGTCCTTTCTATTAGCTAATCTTTATCTCATCTTTAATAACCGGCGCGCCCAGCTGAACTCTGAGTCTCGGGTTATTTCTGATGTCCATATCGCACATCGGGTAGGTCTCTCGACGAGTGATTTTAATGGTTTTATGAAACTCTACCTTCTTATGCAGATACTTGATAGGAAACTTCTTGATGAACCACTTTGGCATGTAGTCATTCTTGAAGTGTTGCCATGGGGTTTTCGGGAAGAGAAGCGTCTGAGAGTCTGATACGCTGTATGAATCCTCGCATAATTTGTTAGACAGCACGTCAGAGCAAAATGCAATTACCAAATCATCTATGGCGGCGCAAGGATTTTGAAACTCTCGCAATTCTAGATTCCGTAGCATATGTTTTCCGAGCCTATGTTCCATAGATACTCGGTATCTTTCTAGCATCAGGTCGCGAAAAGTAGTCGTCTCTGACATATCCAAAAGCCCCATTTAACAATCTTCCACGCCGAAGTAGGTTAGCCAATCTTGTTCGTTTTTTCTAATGGATTTTTGAGCGTCTTCTTTGGTCTCGTAGCGTACAGGTTCACCAGCGTCTTGCCATGAACACTGAAAGTACTCTAGCTTTCCTTCAAGGTGGTTGTAGGCGACAAACCACCCGCCTCTGCCGTTCTCAAAGTCTGGTGTAAAAGTTGATGTTCGCCGCAGTCTGACTTCGGCTAGTTTACGGTTGCGGTCTTTTTTGCATTTTTCTTCGGTAGGATAGATAAAGCCCAGCTTATACATATTGAGATCTTCGATGCTATCAGACCAAATTCTCTTTACAATTAACCCATAGCTGTTGACAATCCAATATTCTCCGTCATCATACCTAGGTTTCCAGTGAATACTGTCTGTTGGCTCTTCTTGTATTTCCTCAAAGAAATTTTCAAAAAGTTCATTATCGATAAAAGTAGTACATGCATCGTTATTTTTAGTTATCAGTGTTTTTACACCAAAAATTGGCTCGCCTTCCGACAATATAGTGCCTTTTTTAAGGTTTGGTAAATCTTTAAGCAATTTATAGCGTTTCATCATATATCTCCGTTTTAGGTTTCCTAAAATAACAACCAGAGTCGTCTGAAAATTTTATGGTATATTGTGTAAATTCTCGTCTATCTTCATCTCTATAAACACAATGGTGAACATCTACAACATACGGTCGTTCGGTTTTCTCTGCTGGCGCTTTATCGATGCTGGCATAGAGAAGTCCATCGCGCATACCTTTTACTTTACCTTCTAGCTCAGCAACTTTTATATTAATATCTGTTATGGATTGTAATAGTTCTGGCGTTCTAGTTCCGCTAAGTATTTTTTGTATAGCTTCGTTTAGCTCTTTTGCTATATTCATACATAGATTCTCGTCTTATTTATCCTTATATTCCTCTACAGAAAGAGTGACTATCTTATAGCCTTTTTCTTCTAGTTGTTTTTGGATGCCTTTCCAAACTTCTGCCATAATATTCTCTTTTTTAGTGTCTGAAGTGATATATCCTGATATCTCACTACCTTTATGATCAACCGTCACGATTAGCTTCATTATTCACCTCCTAGGGTGGACTCTGGCTGTTACTAGAATTTGAGAACTGTACCAATATCTAAAGTAATTAAGAATCTTAAATTTTAGTCATTTAACCCATATACACTGTTAAACAGGAAAACCAGCGTAAAATCAGGCACCAGATTATTAGTTGTTATTGTCGCGAAGTCTTAAAACTTCGTTTGCCACGTTTTTGGAATACTACCTCGTACGTATAATCGGGATGAGCAGGTAACCAAACATTCTCTAGTATCTTCCGCCGCCACTTGTAGTCGTCGGTCTCCACTCCCTTAGCTTCTCGTAAAGTAAATGAGCCATCTAAGTTATGGATTCTAAAGTCTACCTTATGCCGGTAGGGAAATGCCTTATTGCCATTTTCGTCATATACCCAGCCTTCAATTCGATATTGCGTGTCGTAGTCCTTTATCTGGCCAAGTTTTTTCTCAACCTCTAGGTCTGCGGCCACTTGCGCTTCAAACTTTGAATCGTATATCTTACCGTTCATTTCGGTGCGCTTAGCGCCGTACTTGTTGGTTTTGCCGATTCTGCCAATCTCTACACCGCAATTACGGCAGGATAGCCTTCCTCGGGAAAGCATCAGGTGCTTTGACTGGCATTCAGGGCAAGACGCGGTAGATCGTATGTCGTTTATGTCAAACTTCTTATGCGTTGCTCTTATGTACACGCACCCTCTCCTTTCTTTGCTTGCGCCGCTTCATACGAGTGCGCCAGTTGCTAGCCCGTCTTGCTAGATAATCCTCGCTTTTTAGCCGTTCATATTTCAGCTCAAAATTATCTAACAGGCTTGTTGTTTTACTATTCATCGCAAAAACTCCTTATACGCACCGTTTCGGTAGTTAGTCCAAGCTGTATATCCTTGACTTTGCCAAACTCGATATGCAACTTTTACAACAGTTGCCGTATCGTTTCTGTTTTCGTCAGAGCGAAAATGTACACAACCAACCTGTAACACACCGTAACTGCCGATGCACACTCTGTGATTCTCGGTATTAGTTAGGTTGTGATTTAGTGGGTCGCAGTTTCTATTCTCAGCTCTGGCGATAGCCATCATTAGCCGGACACTCCAGTTTGGATATTTAACCAGCTCTTGTCGAACCAATTCGCAGCCCGCTGCTACAGCTGGTTTTGGCTGTAGTACGGTTGGTTCGACAGTCACTGATTTCTGTGGCGTACCCTTAGATGCAGTAGCCGCCACATTAGCTACTGATTTTGTTTTAATTCGCGAACTATTTTGGTCAGTGCTTTTTGCTGCTGATCGGATTTACTCTCTTGGTATTGAATACCTAGAAAAAATCCGATAGGCAGTGCAATAAGCATTACGATAATAATCGTTTTCATGGTTTCTACAATTTGCTTTAGATTGAATCTCTTATTCATCTTATTATCCTCGCTTTCGCTTGTTATTTTTGTTTGCAGGTGCATTTTTCAACTTTCAGTGCTGAGTAGGTGAGTGCATGATTTACATTCTGCCAAAAGATTTTGAATATAAAGGTGGGAATACACTCACCTATACAACACTGAAAGTCATGTTTTTAACTTCATCGTTAGCTTATGTTCTCTGCAGCCGCTACAAATCATTTCTTCGGCCAGTTTACTTATTCTAACGATGATAGAGTTTGCTATTGTTGTCCGAATTTTTAATGTACGGATTCTTTTTCTGAACAGCGCGCCAGCGAATTACATACTAGACACGCTCTATAAGAAAAAGAACGGTAGCCCGTTGCCAGAGCTACCGTTCTTTTTCTTCAATAATTCAGGCAACGGGTATTTCGCTGCCGATAAAAAATCAGCTTACTAGTTGTAAGCTGATATAAATGACGAAAGAAATTTATTTTCGGCGGAAGGAGGTGAGGTAAGCATTTCCATAACTACGATTGTCCACCACAACAATTTCGTTTCCCAGATTTGGTTCCTCACCTCTTCCTGGATGTGATAATACCATAAGCCCGCCTGGTTTGAGAAGTCTAAAAAGTTTACTAACTGTGGAAAACTGCGGATTTTTGTATGGCGGATCGGCAAAGATTATGTCATACTTGCCTGCGCCGCCAGACTCAATCCATGAATTGACAGGGGCGCTAATAATTTTCGCTTCATTTTGAACGCCTAGCGAGGACACATTATTGCTTAAGATTTTTTGAGCAATTTTATCGCGTTCGATGAACGTTACGCGGGCAGCACCGCGGCTGAGAGCTTCGAGGCCAACCGCGCCAGTACCAGCAAAAGCGTCTAAAACCTGCACACCGTTAATTTCGTTGCCGATGCTATTGAACATGGCATTGCGAATCCGCTCGCCCATCGGCTTGGTGCGAGTGTTGTTATCTTTAGGTGCATCCAGCAGTCGCCCGCCGAAACGCCCGGCGATTACTCGGATCGAGCTCATTGGTGCGCCTCGCGGTAGGCGCGGTACCAAAAATACGTGATGACATTAGCGATCAGCGGAATCAGCGTTTGCCGCGTCTGCTGCGCTAGATGAGTCGTCCAGCCGCGCTTCCAGAATTCTTCGTACATGCCTAGCCCGTAAACTTGCTGCACTGCATCGAGAAATACCGTCTGCAAACCCTTATCGTCTGCTAGCTTGAGCCAGATTGAATTTGGCGCCGAATCGGGAAATTTGGTCGTCTTGATGCTGGTCGCTACGCCTAGCTCAAATAACACATGCGTCGCAAACACACCCTTGGCACCCCAATACTCCCAGTTTTTACTAAGAGTCTCGCGCATGGTCGAGCCTCTAATGATGCCTTTTTCGGCGATCGACGCCCGCTCGTTTTGAGGTCGTCCCCACAGTTCCTCGATCTTTTCGCCTAGCGGATAATGATGCGCCGGCGTTAGCCCGTCGGTGATAGCGTGCGCCATCCAGGCCGCCTCAAAGGCTGCCCGCACATTATTACGCTTTTTAAGCGCCTGCACCAAATTGGTATAATGATCCATAATCATCTCGACTAGCGCCGTATCGCTGGGGTCGCTGGGGTCGATGAAATGCCACGGCTCATCGACGCCTGGACTTTTGCGCTTGATGCCGTCGGGGCCGTTGTTGCCTTCGAAATGCAAAATATCCTTGGCAGAAGGAAAACCACGGCCAACCCTTGATATTTTGCGCAAATCGCGGCGAGCAATCCGGTCAATTTTCTGATGCACGCCGATAAAGTTGCCCGAATGCGAACGAAAAGTAGTACCGCTGTACATGCATTGTATTATAGCACGAGAGTTAATTAAGCGTTGTCACCCGCTGGTTGTGGCGGACGTGTGCTTCTAGTGCTGGATATTTTGATAAACTTTCGCCGCTATCGATGAAGCGTTTAGCGGCTTTCTGAGCGTGAGCAATCAGCTGCGTGTCGGCTAGCGTGGCAATCTGCAGATTAAGCGCGCCGTGCTGCATGCGTCCGTAAATCTCGCCGGGGCCGCGCAAGCTCATATCGACCTCTGCTAGATGAAAGCCGTCGCTGGATTTTTCTATTTCCCGCAAACGCTGCGACGGTTTGTTATTCGTACTCATCATCAAGTAGCAGTAGCTTTGGTGCTGACCGCGGCCGACCCGCCCGCGCAGCTGGTGCAATTGTGCTAAGCCAAATTGGTCGGCGTCCTCAATCATCATAATCGTAGCATTCGGCACGTCGACACCAACCTCGATGACAGTAGTACTAACCAAGATATCATATTGTTGATCTTTGAAATCTTGCATGATTTGATCTTTTTCGTCGGCACGCATTTTGCCATGCAGCATAGCGATGCGGCGGTGGCCAAAAATGCTATTTTTGAGTCGCTTGTATTCAGCTTCGACACTTTTGCGATCGCTAGAATCGCTATCGGCAATCAAGCTGCAAACTACGTAAACCTGGCGGCCCTGAGCAATTTGCTGGTCGATAGCAGTATAAGCAGCCTCGCGCGAGGGCGGCGAGATAATTGTGGTAAGAATTGGCCGGCGGCCGCGCGGCAACTCGTCGAGGACGCTGACGTCTAGTTCGCCGTAAACAGTCAGCGCCAAACTGCGCGGGATCGGTGTGGCCGTCATCGCCAAGAGGTGCGGCATAGCGGCTGCTGATGATTTTTTCGTGTCTAGCGGGGCGCTTGATACACTTTCCTCACCTCCGTGTCTCGCTCGTGAGCCTGGGGCTGCGCGCCCGGTCTCTCGAGACGAGCCAGCGGCGATCGTCATAGGTTCAGAAAGCATATCGAGCGTGCCCGACTTCACCTCCTCGTCCTTAACCTTCATCAGCAGCCTCTGCCGCTGCTCGACACCGAAGCGATGCTGCTCATCGATAATCACGAAGCCTAAGCGATGAAACTCCACCTTATCCTGGATGAGCGCGTGCGTGCCAACAACCACATCAACCGCACCGTTTGCAATTTGCTGGTAGAGCGTTTGGCGAGCTTTGCCTTTGACGCTGCCAATTAGCAATCCGACCGTCACGCCGAACGGCTCGAGCAGCTTAGCCAGCGTCTGGGCGTGCTGCCGCGCCAAAATCTCGGTCGGCGCCATGAATGCCGTCTGACAACCAGCGCTCGCCGCCTGCCGCGCTGCCAATCCGGCCACCACCGTCTTGCCGCTACCAACGTCGCCCTGCAGCAAGCGATTCATCGGCCTAGCATTTTCGAAATCTTGCAAGATATCCCAGGCGGCGCGGCGCTGAGCATTGGTTAGTGTAAATGGCAGTTTCTTGACAAAATCCTGCACGACAGACTTTTCAAACGGAATCGCGAAGCCGGCTAGCTTCTGGTTGTCAATTTTGTTGAGCTGGCTAGCCAAAACCAGTTCGAATAGCTCTTCGAAGGCTAAGCGCTGGCGAGCCTGTTCAACTTCTCTTTCGTCGCGCGGAAAATGCATCGCCGAAATTGCCGCCGCGCGGTCGAGCAGCTTCTCGTTCTTGACGACGCTCGGCGGCAAAGTTTCGGGCAAAACACTCATTAGCGGACGTAATTGCTCGATAACTTTGCGTACTGTTTGCGATTTTAGCCCGCGCACCGCATGGTAAACCGGCAGCAGCCGATCGGCTTGTATTGGCAGCTCCTTGGCGAGCTCGGCCGTCGGGTTGGTTAGCTGGTAGCGGCCGTAGCTATACTCAAACGTGCCGCTGAAATAAAACCACTCATCGCTGCCGCCCAGCTGCTGCACTCGGTACGGCTGATTGAACCAAATAGCGTTGAGCTTGCTAGTGCTGTCGGCCAGCACCGCTGTCGTCAAGCGCAGGCCGCGGCGGACTGGGCGCGTACTGATTTGCTGGCAGCGAGCGCGAATCGTTACCTTGCCAGGACTCAACTCGGCAATCGGCGTCACGTGCGTGAAGTCCTCGTGTTTGCGCGGCAAAAACAGCAAAATATCGCCAACCGTTTCGAGTCCCGCCTGGCGCAGCTCGGCTGCGGTTTTGGGGCCGACACCTTTGATTTGGTCGAGGCTAGTTGCGAGATTCATAAGTTTATTGTACTAGTTTTCAGGAAAATTGCGAAAAGTATTGACAATTTCACCACTCTATGCTATATTAATACTAGCTTTTCGCTCAAGGTTAAACCAAATAAAAGGGCGGAAGGTTGCCCTTTTTGCCTGAGCGAAAAAAGATTCCTTAGGAGGGAATCATGAGCATTGCCACCGTCCTCGTCGCCGTCCTCGTCGTCGCCTTCGTCGCCTCCCTGACCTACCTGGCTATCCAGGTCAGAGAGGCCCGTGCCCAGGAGGCGCGAGCCTCTTGGTTGACCAGTCCGTGGGGTCAGACTCAATCTTTGTCGGCCCAAGCTGAAGATCTCTGGAAGACCACTTTCCAGATCGTTTACCAGAAGACGGGCAATCTTGTCGTTGCCTGCCAACATGCGGATGCGACAGCACAGCCGTATTTTAAGGCGGCCCATGCCGCCGAGGAGTTGGCCAGAAAGGCCTCCTCCTCGACGGTCCGAAAGGACACTGAGGGCCGCCTCAAGGGCTAACAAGCCCGCTGAAAATAGCTCGCCGAATTGGTTCAATACTGGTTGAGACACTTAATCATTAAGTGTTTCCCGGGTTGATATATGACCCAATTCCGGTTTGAGCCATTTCGGCGGGCTATTTTCTTTGGTGAGATTTTTTGTTTTATGCTTTGGTTTATCATACGAGCGGCGAGGAGTTGCGTGCTACGAGCTATGTCAGCTATTGCTCGCCGGCTGATTTTGTGCTAGAATAATTCGCATTGTACGAGAGTTAATATTCGGGCTTTGTTCGGTGTGGAGCCGCAGAGGTACAACTGCGTGGCCAGCCAGAGCAAGTTCGAAAGATAGGAAAAATTATGAGTTTTGCATTAATCCAAAAAGTCAACGACGAGCAAAAGAAAGCGCAAGTTGTCGATGTTCGCAGCGGCGACACCGTACGCGTCTACCAGAAAATCAAAGAGGGCAACAAAGAGCGCATTCAGATGTTCGAGGGCGTGGTTATCCGCACCGATAACAAAGGCCAGCACACTAGCCGCATCACCGTCCGCAAAGTTGCTTCGGGCGTCGGTGTCGAGAAATCATTCTTGCTGCACAGCCCGCTGGTCGAAAAAGTCGAGATTGTGCGCCGGGCTAAGGTTCGCCGCAACTTCTTGAGCTTCTTGCGCAAACGCAGCGGTAAGTCGGCCCGCCTGACTGCTGTTAAGTTCGACCGCGAGGCGGTGAACGCCGTCCGCGACAAACATGCCGAAGAAGAAGCCGCTCGCTTGAAAGAAGAGAAAGCCAAAGAAGCCGCCGAGAAGAAGGCCGCCGAAGAAGCCAAACAGGCCGAATTGGACGCCAAGGCTGCCGAAGTGGCCGCCCGCCACGCCGAAAATTAACGGCAGTCTGTATCTAGCGCTAACGATAAATCCCGCCGATCAGCGGGATTTTGGTTTGCTAGCGAAATAACCGTGAAAATGAAAGTGCCCGCCGAGGCGGCTCAAGCAGAACGATATGTTCCGCGAGCCGCCCCAGCGGGCGTCGGAGAGGAAACGGCCCACCGAAGTAGGCCAGTGGCAGGGCAGGATTTCTGCCTGCGGGCCGTCTCCTCGGGGCTAGGTGTCAGCGGCCGCCGTGGCGGTGGGCTGGCGACACATTCGTTGTTGCCATGGAGATACCGAACACGACGACACTAAAAAGCATCAATGTGCCGAGAAAACTCTCCAGGAAGGAAAGGGCAGGTATCACACTGAAAGCACTGTGCAGCGCTCCCAGGGTGAGCATCATAACCCAGGCCAGAAAGGCCCAGGCCGCAGTCGGTATTCCGACCATGATAAAAATTATGAAGAGTTTCCCCTTCATGAGCTAAACACCTCCTCTCTACATCAATGTGTTTAGCTTACCAATATTATAACACAAAACCCGCCGCCTGTGCCTGCGATTGAGCCTATCGCTGCCATTTGTTATCATGAACTTATGATTCTGGGGATCGACGAGGTTGGGCGCGGGCCGTGGGCGGGGCCGCTGGTGGTTGGCGCGGTGATTTTGGGCGGCGCCGAGATTGACGGCTTGGACGATAGCAAAAAGCTGACCAAAAAGCGCCGTGAAGCGCTGGACGTGGAAATTCGCGAAAAGGCGGCTGTCTGGGCGCTGGGCTGGGTGAGTGCCCAGGAATTAGACGATATTGGCATGAGTGAGGCGCTGCGGCTGGCGACGCGGCGAGCGGTCGAGCAAATTCAGACGCAGTGCCGCCAGCAAAATCTAGCTTTTAGCGAAATCATCATCGATGGCAAGGTGAATTTTCTGCGCGGCACGGCGCTAGAGAAGTTCGCTATGACCATGCCCAAAGCCGACGGTTTGATTCCGAGCGTGTCGGCGGCGTCGATCGTCGCCAAGGTGGCGCGCGACCAGTTCATGGCCGAGCAAGATGCGGTCTATCCGGGGTACGGTTTCGTGTCGAACGCGGGCTATGGTGTGGCGAAACATCGGGCGGCGATTGAGCGCCTGGGCGTGACGCCGCTGCACCGGCTGAGTTTCGCGCCGCTGGCGAAGTATGCTGACAATAAGGCGAAGCCGCGAGCAGTGCCTCAGAAAACAGTTGTTCAATCTGGCGAGCCGTCTGTCGGATATCCTCAGAAAATAATTCGGGGCCCACGTAAAGTTGCCCAAATTTTTTCTGAGAATATCACTCCAGACGCTGGAAATGTTGCTCGAATTGATTTGTCAAATACTATTTCGTCAGAAACGAAAAAATCAATGACAACCCGTCAAATTGGCGATAAAGGCGAGCAAGCGGCAGCAGATTGGCTGACGGCGCGCGGCCATGAGATTGTGGCGCGGAATTGGCGGACGCGGTACTGCGAGATCGACATCGTCAGCATAAAAGATGGCGTCCTGTATTTCACGGAGGTCAAATACCGGAAAAATGACGACTTCGGCGGCGGGTTGGCAGCGATCACCGCCAAAAAACAGCGTCAAATGCGCTTCGCGGCGGAATTATTTATAGCAAAACATCCGCAATACGAGGGGTGCGACATGCGGATGCTGGCGGTTGCTGTTGATGAAAATCAGGGCGTTAAGCAGCCTGTGGTCGTAGATTAAATTATTTTGATACAGCTGTATTGTTAATATTACAATCGGAGTCCAAAACTACTACAAAGGTATCTTTTCCGGAGCTGTTACGGCTGCTGAATGCTCGATTGACTGGTTTTCCAGCTGCTGATTCCGAACAGGATGCATTTATTGTAACGACATAGCTGTCGTTATTTTCTGCAGGAGTACTTTCTTCTCCTGGGGTTGAGTTTGCTGCGCTATCAACTTCATGTACTGACATTTCTGTGCCGTCAGGACACACAAATTCTACTCGCTTCGTTGCTTCCTCGCCGTACGGACTGTCTTGTTTTATGCTATCAATTCCTGGGGCTTGATTACCATTATTAGGATCGCTGCAACTTACGGCAAAACGTACATCTTTGGGAACTGTATCTCCATCACAGCCAGCAATCCCTAAAAGAGCCGCTCCAGCAAGAACTACTGCTAGGGCTTTTGTGTTTACTCTTTCGTGTGAGCCAAGACGCTCTCCTGCACTGTTTAATCCATGTTTTCCCATAAAATCCTCCATAATTTATAATTATTTACCGTAAATATACGCTGTTTCCGAACCAATAGTCAGCGTATATTAGTGATTATACCAATTCATGGACATAAAGCGAACCGCTGGCAATCCAGGTGATAATGGAGATGAATTCGCCTTGGCAGTTTGTGTTTTTGTTCGCTTTCGTCGTTTCCGACTCATCAGCATAGACACACATCTATGGAGCGAATGCGACAAGCAGATGGTAATATAGAGAAACACGATGTCAGAGGCGACATCAGTTGATTCGATATCGTCTGCTTGCCGCATTCAGCTGGGGCTACTCAGCGGTGACATACCAGTCAAGCAACCATGTCGATGGGCATCGCCAGCTGTAGGGGCAAAGCCCCAGATTCCTTGCGAGCTGCTCCTTGTACCCATACACGAAAGGTTTGGTGTCCCACACGCGATAGTAAGCCACGACAATGTTGCCATCCTCGTTCTCGAAAGGCTTTTCTGCTATGAGAGCAGAGAAGCTTTTCACATGGGGTTCGCCCCCCAAGTAGTGCATGCGGACACGCACTCCCGCCTTCAGGTCTGCGATCGAAATCGCGTCAGGGTGAAACGGGTTTTTTGTTGTTGGCGCATTGACCGTTCTCGTCTTGATGACGAGGTCGTCGGTGGTGACCTCACCGCGAACAGTCACCTCCTTCGTGATGGTCTCGCCTCCGGTATCGATGACGATAGTAATGACGGTAGCCATGATAGGCTCCTTTCGTGTTTCCTCGCGGCGAATGCCGCCCGCTCTCCGTCTGGAGGCAAGCTACGTGCGATTCTCTATATCACACGAGACGAGGTCTCAGCCGCCAAAGAGAAACATAATAACACCTCTCTTCACCAATCAAGATCTCATCTCGTGCTTACATCTGCTTGTCAATGATACACTTTCGGACAAGGAGTTTTTCACTCAACTCGTCAACAAAAGCTGATATATATATATCATATCTGAATGTTAAAGTCAATGGATTTCAGCAATTTTCTTGAATTTTAGGCAAAAATAGGGTGAAAATGGCGATAAAAATGAGGAAAATTACTCTTCCAACGCTTTAATAACCGCCGCCTGATCCCGCTCGATCAGTGCTACTCTGCCGGCAATCTCGCGGATGCCCAGATCAATGGTGCGGGTTAGGGCTGGTTCGGCTCGCAGCGGCTTAGTAAATTTGGTAAAATCGTTTAACTCATCGCGGGTTAACAGGGCGCTGGCGGCGTAGCGGATGAAATTATCGTAGCTTTTATCGCCGCCAAACGTATTTTTTACCCACGACCAATTTTCTTTCAGCCAATTCCAAGCAATTTGCCGATTCTCCCGCGTACGAATCAGATAAATAAACCAGCGGCTAGCGTCTTGCGGACGGATAATGTTAGCGTCCTGAATCGCTTCCAGGATTCGCTCGGCGGTTGCCGGATTCTTCGTCGAGGTCAAGCTTAGCGCGATATCAACCTGCAGGTCGGCTGATGGCGTATTCTGATATATCGTAAAAAGCTTGTCAATCATTTCTGGCGTCTCGAAGTATCTGACATTGGCATTGATGATAAGCGGGCGAATTTCAGCTGGTAAATCATCCGGGTCAGTCTCATTAAAGCGTCGTTTGGCCTCCGCGAGTGCTGCTGAGTCCTCGCCGTATAACATTAAGCCTAACGCTGCCGTGCGCCGTTCGCGGTCGTCATCAGACTCGCCGTCGCGCTCATCCCAGCCAAGTTCCGTAAAGGTATCGCGGGCAAATTCAGCAGAAATCTGCTTTAGCCGAGCGCGTCCTGCTTCATTGTCATCAACGAATTTGCGTAATTCCACCAAATTTGTCCCGGCTTTATTAAAGACTCTTTCATTGGTCTCGTACTGAAAAACGCGTGCCAGCGGCAGTAGTGCCGCCGAACTTTCTCGTCCAGACCGCGCCAACAACGTCATGTCTTGCAGCAAGCAAATTTTATCTAACGTCGGTAATTCTGCTGCCTTTTCAATCAATCGATCTCGCGTTGCTGAGTCGTAGTGCGTTACGAAATGTCCGTTCAGTCCGCAGTTTAGTCGAACATCGCCATTTGCCGTAAATGTTTTCTCGCGCTCGGTCAGAATATCATCAAGCGGCTGATTGGCAAACAGCGGAATCGGCCACAGGGCATCGGACGGCTGGTGGTCGCCGATAAAAAAGCGTTCTTGGCGGAGGGTGGCGGTATGCTGCCCATCAGAGCTATCATGCTCGACCTGTACAATCGGCAAACCTGGCTGAGAAATCCAGGTATTCATCAATTTAACAATCGGCTGTCCGCTGGCGGTTTCTAGCTCCTGCCATAAATCATTACCGACGGTATTTTGATAGGCAAATTTTTCAAAATATGCTTTCAAACCTGCACGAAATGCTTCCTCGCCGATCAGCCGCCGCACCATCACTAATAGCCGTCCGCCTTTGGCATAGACAATCGCTGGGTCGAACAAGGTGCTGATTTCATCTGGGTGACCAACATCAGCCTGCACTGGCTGCACGCCGTCCAGGCTATCGCGCCGCAGCGCCGCCGTGACTTCGCTGGTTGCAAAATCTTCCCACATCCGCCATTCGGGATGTAGCGCGTCGACCGCCACATATTCCATCATATTGGCGAAACTCTCATTTAGCCACAGGTCATTCCACCACTTCAGGGTGACCAGGTCACCAAACCACATGTGGCTCATTTCGTGCAGCATAGTGTTAGCGCGTGAGGCGTGACGGTCAGCGGTGGCCTCCCCCTGGAATAGGTAGGCGTCCTCAGAGAAAGTAACGCAACCAGGGTTTTCCATGGCGCCAATGTTGTACTCGGGCACCAGCACACAGTCATACGAGCCCCAGGGGTAGGCAAAGTCGTATGTGGCGTCAAAGTAATCTAGGCCCTGCTTGGTGATCTGTAGCAGTTCATCAGCATCTAGGTGCTTAGCTAGGCTAGCCCGGCAAGCCCACGACAGTGGCACAGTTAAGGGGTGAGCATCTGCCTCAAGGGGCGCGCCTTGCTCGTCGTGCAGGCGGGAAGTCCAAGTGTCGCAGACACGGTGATAGGGTCCAGCCGCCAAGGCGCTTAGATAGGTTGACAGCGGCTTGGTGGGGCTAAAGCGAATCAGCTTGTACTCATCGTTTTC
>ERZ773072.43-NODE-43-length-68332-cov-6.993131_pt1 | contig 68332 bp, 54 predicted proteins | sample MGYA00580617_ERZ773072 | MGnify/ENA primary metagenome ERZ773072 (study PRJEB29015, sample SAMEA2737970) | human oral metagenome | biome: human oral; feature: human-associated habitat; material: dental | place: China | collected 2122 ...
AATCTAATGGTCACACCGTGATCCGTAAGAGCGGTAACGGCTGGTCGTACCTTGCAATCGTTGAGGGCGGTGCTACCGGCCGCTACTTGTACAGCCCGTACGGACCGGTTGCTTCGAGCGCTGTGGCCTTCGACGAGGCTCTTGCCTCGTTGAAGGAAGAGGCCGCGAAGCTTCGTTGTCTGTTTGTGCGTATTGAGCCTACTGAGTCCGCTATTTGGGGCGATCAGGATGCTGCGGCGTTCCTGGCTCGTCGCGGTGCGGTTTTGGCTCCTCGCCAGGTGCAGCCTTCGCACACGCAGATTATTGACCTCTCGGGCTCTGAGGATGAGATCATCAAGGGAATGATTTCCGGTTATCGTACTCGTCATCGTAATATCCACAAGAAGGGCGTGACCGTTGAGGTGTCGACCAATCCCTCGGATATGTCGATTCTCTTCGGCTTCCTCGAGGAGACCGCGGAGCGTAACGGCTTCAACCGTCAGCACGACGACTACCTGATGCAGGCGGCTCGCGTGCTGATGCCCGCCGGTGCGGCGTCGCTCTACATTGCGAAGCTGGCGGGCGAGAACGGCGAGAGCGCCCCGATTGCGGCGGCGTTCGTGTACGATTCGGACGATACCCGCACCTACGCGCACGCGGCGGCATCCTTCGAGCACCGCACCCTTAGTGCCGGTGTTGTGGTGATGACGAACTTAATCCTGGACGCTAAGCGTAAGGGCCTGAAGTACGTTGACCTCTTCGGCATTGCGCCGGAGGATCAGCCGGATCACGAGTGGGCCGGTTTCACGAAGTTCAAGAAGTCCTTCGGCGGCGAGTCGGTGGAGTACCCGGGTACCTGGGATGTTCCGGTGTCCTCGCTGGGCTACCGCGCCTACACGCTGGCGTACAAGGCTCGTCCGGCGGTTCGTGATGCTGTGTCGAAGGCGAAGGCGAAGGTTCAGTCTTTCCGCTCTCGCTAAAGGGTTCAGGCGCACCGCTGCTGGGGCGCATCCTGAGAACTAAAAGCTAAATACATGAGGGAGCCGCCCTCACCGAGTTTTTCGGTAGGGGCGGCTCCCTGTGTATGTATGCGCAATGTTCGAGGAGTCTTAGTGTGGCTCCTCAGCCCTTGCGGGGGCGAAGATTACTGCTCTTCGGGGCTCTTGGTGTGCGAGAGAATCTCGCGCAGGCGGGAGAGGCGGTGCTCAGCCTCGACGGTACGAACGGTACCGGAGGAGGAACGCATAACCAGCGACTGGGTGGTTACAACGTTCTTGCTGTAGCGAACACCGCGCAGCAACTTGCCGTCGGTGACACCGGTTGCGGCGAAGAAGCAGTTATCGCTGGTGACCAGGTCGTTGGTGGTCAGGATGCGGTCGAGGTCGTGGCCTGCCGCCAGTGCCTTTTCGCGCTCTGCGTCGTCGGTCGGTGCCAGGCGGCCCTGGATGACGCCGCCGGTTGCCTTGATTGCGCACGCCGCGACAACGCCTTCGGGGGTGCCGCCGGTGCCGAGCATCAGGTCCACACCGGTGTTCTCGCGGCAGGCTGCGATAGCGCCTGCAACGTCACCGTCGAGGATGATGCGGGTACGAGCACCTGCCTCGCGAATCTCCTGGATCAGCTTGGCGTGGCGGGGGCGGTCCAACACGCAGACGGTCAGCTCGCTGATCTTCTTGCCCTTAGCCTTGGCGACCAGGTGCAGGTTCTGCTTGACGGGCAGGCGCAGGTCCACGAATTCTGCGGCTTCGGGACCGGTGACCAGCTTCTCCATGTAGAACACTGCGGAGGGGTCGAACATGGTACCACCGTCTGCTACGGCAATCACGGAAAGGGCGTTGTCCATACCCAGAGCGGTCAGGCGGGTACCGTCGATGGGGTCCACTGCCACGTCGAGGGAGGGGCCGGAGCCGTCGCCAACGTTCTCGCCGTTGTACAGCATGGGGGCCTGGTCCTTTTCGCCTTCACCAATGACGACGGTGCCGTTGAAGCTGACGGTGGAGAGGCGGTAACGCATTGCGTCTACGGCTGCACCATCTGCGAGGTTCTTTTCGCCTGCGCCAACCCAGGGGCCTGCAGCAATTGCTGCTGCTTCAGTCGCGCGGACCAGTTCCATTGCAAGGTTGCGATCGCCGTGATTGTTGTTCGTAGTCATAGACTCACCTTCGAGAATTCTGAATACACCGTCGGCTGGCTGGTTCTTTCCAGCACGAAGTCGCCGACGCAGTAGTGCTCCTTTCAGGATAGCGCGCGGGTGCCTCGTTTTTCTTGTTCTGAACGAGTTTGCGTGCGTGTTGACTTTATCGTGAGCAGATGCGGCAACTTGGTGAGGGCTGCGTCTCTCTTTGCATTGTTTTTGCGTCATTGGGCATCAAGATTGGGGGCGTGAAGGCGCGCCATACTAGCTATTTTTCGCATTTTTAAGGCATATTTGAGGTAGGTTCTTTTCACCGGGAAGCTTCCGGCAAGAAACTCAGCTTCAGCGCGAGCGCCTGAAGCTTCCGCATACCCGTTCGCAGATTCGTTGCCTCTGGCGGCACGCGTTATCTGTATCTGTCCGCTAAGGAGCATCACATGGCTGGTATTCAACCGACTCCCGCTGAGGCGTGGAAGCGCCTTCGAGACGGCAACCGTCGTTTTATTGAGGGCAGCAACGAGCACCCCAACCAGGACACGATTCGCCGTACTGACCTGGCGGCGGGGCAGTTCCCGTTTGCCTCAATTTTCGGTTGCGGTGACTCTCGCCTGGCGGCAGAAATTATTTTTGACCTGGGTCTGGGCGACGCGTTCGTGGTGCGTACCGCCGGCCACGTGCTGGAGAACGCGGCTCTCGGTTCGTTGGAGTATGCGGTTGATGAGTTTGAGACCCCTATCGTGATGGTTCTCGGTCACGACTCCTGCGGTGCGGTCACCGCCGCTAGCAATGCTCTAGACTCTGGCGAGATGCCGCACGGTTTCATCCGTAACCTGGTGCAGCACATCCTGCCTTCGGCAATGTCTCCGAAGCTGCCGGAGAACCCGACCGTCAACGATATGGTGCGTGAGCATACTCGCCAGACCGCTATCCGCATTATTGAGCAGTCCCACATTATTTCGGATGCAGTGGTTGAGGGTAAGGTCGCAGTGATTGGTGTCTTCTACCATCTGAAGGAGGGTAAGGCGGAGCTGGTGTTCAGTTCGCAGGACCTGGCCCTGCCGGAGGAGAAGAACGACGCGCAGAACCCGCCGACCCAGGCGCTTCCGGTGGTCGTGAAGACTCCCCCGCGCGTTGTGGTTGCTGAGAACCTGGACTAGTTTTCCTCGTCTCCGCTCGATACGAGTCTTAGGGCAAGAACCCACATACTCGCACTTAAGAACAGATTTTTCTATGGGATAACCCCGCCACGGTAGCGTGTTCGCACATCTACCGGGGCGGGGTTTTTATGCGCCTTCTCACGCCGCAAAATTTATGAGCGTTTTTCCTCTTTTGACACCTTTTCGAGGCGACGTAAGCCACTTTGAACGCCTATGCTAGAGGTATGGCTGAAAACATTGAATACCGCATTGAACATGACACCATGGGCGAAGTTCGCGTTCCGGCTGATGCACTCTACCGTGCACAGACTCAGCGCGCAGTCGAGAACTTCCCGATTTCGGGTCAGACCCTCGAATCCGCCCATATTCGTGCGCTTGCCCTCGTGAAGAAGGCAGCCGCGACCGCCAATGAGGAACTCAAGGTGCTCGACGCTGAGCGCGCCCAGGCTATCCGCGATGCAGCGGATCTGGTAGCAACCGGTAAGTACGACGCCCACTTCCCCATTGACGTCTTCCAGACCGGTTCCGGTACCTCCTCGAACATGAACGCGAACGAGGTTCTGGCAACTCTGGCAACCCGTTCCCTGGAGTCCAAGGGCATTGAGGTTCACCCCAACGACCACGTGAACGCTTCCCAGTCCTCCAACGACGTCTTCCCCACCTCCGTGCACGTTGCTGTGACCGAGGCTCTGGTGAAGGACCTGATTCCCGCTCTCGAGGTGCTCGCTGAGTCCCTGGAGCGCAAGTCCGTTGAGTTCAAGGACGTTGTGAAGTCCGGTCGTACCCACCTGATGGACGCAACCCCCATCACCCTGGGCCAGGAGTTCTCCGGCTACGCAGCAACCGTGCGTTACGGCATTGAGCGTGTGAACGCTTCCCTGCCCCGCGTGGCTGAGGTTCCCCTGGGCGGTACCGCTGTGGGTACCGGCATTAACACCCCGGACGGCTTCTCGGCTCGCGTGATTGAGCTGCTCGCTGAGGAGACCGGCCTGCCCCTGACCGAGGCTCGTAACCACTTCGAGGCTCAGGCTAACCGTGACGGCCTGATTGAGGTTTCCGGTCAGCTGCGCACCCTGGCGTACGGCCTGATGAAGATCAGCAACGACATCCGCTGGATGGGTTCGGGCCCGAACACCGGTCTGGGCGAGCTGCACATCCCCGATCTGCAGCCCGGCTCCTCGATTATGCCCGGTAAGGTCAACCCCGTGATTTGTGAGGCTACCATCATGGTTGCCGCTCAGGTTATCGGTAACGACGCGACCATTGCTCTGTCGTCCACTAACGGCGCGTTTGAGCTGAACGTGGGTATCCCGGTGATGGCTGCTAACCTGCTGCAGTCGATCCGCCTGCTCGCTAATGTTTCTCGCGTTTCTGCTGAGAAGATGATTGACGGTCTGACCGCTAATGTTGACCGTTGCCGCTTCCTGGCTGAGGCTTCGCCGTCGACCGTGACCCCGCTGAACAAGCTGATTGGTTACGAGGCTGCTGCGAAGATCGCTAAGTACTCGGTGGCTCACAAGGTGACTGTCCGTGAGGCAGTTGTGGCTCTGGGCTACGTGGAGCGCGGCGAAGTGACTGAGGAGCAGCTGGATGCGGCTCTGGACGTCACCAAGATGCTGGGCAACTTCTAATCTCACCCGCCTGAACCTCGCCTGAGGTTCGCGGCTTAACCATAGAGGGAGGGGCGACTCGCCATGACGGCGGGTCGCCCCTCCTTCTATGCATGTTCTCCGCCCCCGTCATTAAGTGGGTAGCGGGTTCTCACTATTGTTCAACGATATTGAACACTTTGAATTGTTTATAGTGGACCAGCGTGTAGATGAGGCAGAGTACAGCCGGGATACTGACGACGAGCGCAGCGTTGAAGGAGCCGAGATGGTCAAGCATCAGTGCTACCGCACCCATGGAGTACAGCGTTCCTAACCCAAACACGGCACCGTCAAGGGAGCTGGCTCGCCCCAGTAGCTCATTCGGTGTAATGCAGTCACGCAGATTGTTGGAGAAGATGAAAGCTGATGCCCATCCTACGTCCAGGATGAAGAGCAGGGCTCCGAGCACTACGGGGTTATTGCTGACGGTAACGAGCGGTATTCCGAGCAGGGATACGACGTTCGCAACCAGTAACATTCCTCGCGTGTTCTCAAAAGAGAGGAAACGATCGATGATGAGTGCCGCGACGATACCGCCGATACCGCTACAGGCCATAATCATGCCTACCACTGAGGCTTCAAAAGTAAGTTCCTCGTACAGGCGGTAAATAATGATGAGTGAATATGATGCTGTAGCTGCCGCCAAGAAGAACGTGTAGACAAGGATAAGTCTCTGCGGGGCGCCGGAGAACATGTATTGGATGCCGTCAAACATCCGGTGAATAAACCCATGTTGTGCGGTTTCGCGTTGCTCAGTTTTAGCTTCCATTTCTACGGATGGCAACGTTGCGTATGAAATAGTTGCCGCTCCGAAAAGGAGCACCGGGACGATAAGACCGACCGTTGAGCCCGCGACAAGGACAATAAATCCTGCTGTAGGGGGCGCAATGATTGCAGATATTCCCTCGCAAATTTCACGACGTGCATTGTACGAAAGAAGGTTTTCTCGTCCGAGAAGCTGCGGAATATATCCTGCTTCTGAGGCAGCAGCCAGTTCAGAGAAGACACCGCTCACAAATCCTAGTGGGGCGATGGCGAACCATGACAACATATGTTGCTCAATCATCAACGCCAAGGTAAGGATGCTGAGGATGTTTACTGCTCCGGCAATCACGATCATAGGTTTTCGAGGCAGACTATCAGATAGGGTTGCTAGTGGATATGCCAAGGCGATATTGGGGATTTGCATGGCTACTGCCATTACGCCAGCCAGCCCAATTTCGCCTGTACTAGCGAGAATCGCGATGGGTAGGGCGAAGGAATATATTCCTGTACCTACCAGAGAGCCAATAAGGGCTACGTAGATTCTCCAGGGTATTTTGTGTATTGTCATGCTTTACTCTTTCCAGGGCGCGTCAAAATAGCGACCAAGAATTGCGATGAACACAATGAGCCTAGTTCACAGAAAAATGGCATGCCTTAAAGATTTATAGGCAGAGTAAAAGGAAAGCGACCACGCTCACCAGAACATCACGTGAACGAATTTTTTCGGATTACTCTTACGGGGCCGTCACTCCCAATGTAACCCGTGTCATATATAAAGCATCTCATGTGCACCACTCATAACTCGACACACAGGCACAACTTAAAGTAAAAAAGACAAAAACAAAATAAAGCCACGGCAAAACCCGGGATTTCAGCTCTTCAATCCCGCATAAAAGCAGGAAGAACCACCCAATAACATGTAACAAACTGTCGTAAAAATGCTGGGAGGGGCGACTCGCCATGACGGCGGGTCGCCCCTCCCTCTGTATCTACACGCCTCACTCGGTGGCTTTTACGGAGTCTAGTAGCCGGTCTAAAGCTCTTCCGGCGGCACCGACTCCAGCCCAAAACGGCAGTGACCGTCATAGTTCAGCGCCGCATCAATACGGTCCAGCATCCGCTCCGAAAGCAACGCACGCTCCGCCGGGTCAGACACATCCACCCAACGCACCTGCGAAGACTCCTCATCGTTCACCTTCTCCTCACCAGAAACCCAGCGACACAAGAACGTATGATCCAAGAACTGGCAGCGGTCACCATTACCGAACTGCATCGGCGGGTCAGCCTTCACCTGCGCCAACTCCAGCACCTCAATCTGCACGTTCGCCTCCTCCTGCGCCTCACGCAGGCAGGTCAGTGCGGGGCTCTCCCCCGGGTCCACAATGCCCGTAATCGGGGTCCACGCCCCGTTATCGCTACGGCGCACCAGCAGCACCTTAGAATCCTGCTCACGGTACACCACAGCCGTCGCACCGGACAGCCACAGGTAATCCGAGCCAATCCGCTCACGCAGCTTACGGATATAGGGAGGAGTAGGCATAACATCAACCTTTCAAAAGCCCCGGTAAGCCCACCGGGAAATAGGTGCTAGAGAGCAGAGCAAACAGCCGCGAGCCGCACGGAGAATGAACCATACGAAGAACGAGCCCGCCACGTAGCCGGGCGGTCACCCCACTTCGGAATCTACCACAGAGAATACGCCGGAGCAGCCAACGCCACCAGCGCACCCAGAAGCATAAACGGACCGAAGGCAATGCGGGTGCTACCGCGCGCCTTCGTGAACAGAACCAGAGCCAAAGACACCAGACCACCGGCAAGGAACGTCACCAGCGACGCCCATCCCAGGTTCGCCCAGGACAGGTACCCGAGCACGCCGCCCAGAATGCCGGCAAGCTTCACATCCCCGCGGCCCAGCGCCCCAAACGACAGAATACGCAGAAGCCCATAGCAGAACCACAGCACCAGACCGGCACCAATCACACGCCAGATATCGGCGGGGCGACCGGCAAAAAGCAAAGACACCGGCAGAGCCGTATAGGTGGCAATAGCCAGAGGAATCAGGATGCGGTGCGGCAGACGGTGCTCCCGCACGTCAATACGCCACAGCCGCAGGGCGCACCACAGAAAATACAGCAGGTAGCTGCCGAGCACCAGAGCGGCAATAACGGAGGCGCCGCCTGTGTTGTAGAGGAGGGAAAGCTCAGCGAGCATAGAACGTCCATTCTGTATTGCTGGAGGCTGTACTACCTGAGGCCGCTAGCCAAGGAACACGAGCCAGCGGCGCTAAAGCGCATAGGTTCTAGGAGCCGAAGCGGCGGGAACGGTTCGCGTAATCCCGCAGGGCACGCAGAAAATCAACGCGCGTGAAATCCGGCCACAGGGCACGGCAGAAATAAAACTCAGAATACGCACTCTGCCACGTCATGAAACCGGACAGGCGCTGCTCGCCCGAAGTGCGAATCAGCAGGTCCGGGTCGGGCATATCGGCGGTGTACAGGTGCGAAGAAATGTCCTCAACGCTCAGCTGTTCAGCAAGCGATTCCAAGGATGCACCCTCAGCGGCGGCCTCACGCAGAACCGAACGGACCGCGTCCACAATCTCCTGGCGGCCGCCGTAGCCGACCGCAATGTTCACGCGAACGCCGGGCAGGTGCGCCGTCTGCTCAATCGCCCAGTCCAGGCGCTCGTGCAGCTGGCGAGGAATCAGGTCAATGTTGCCGATGGCGCGCACCGGGCCGCAGGCGGAATCCACCAGACGCACCAGGAACGCATCAATCACAGCGATCAGACCGGTCAGTTCCTTCTCGGGGCGCTTCAGGTTCTCAGTGGAGAGCATGTACAGGCTCACCTGCGGAATCGACAGCTCAGTACACCACGCCAGAAAATCAATAATTCGCTCCGCACCGGCGGCGTGGCCCTCACGGGTGCTCAAGCCGCGCTGAGCCGCCCAGCGGCGGTTACCGTCCACCAGCACTCCAATATGTGCCGGCAGGGATTCGGGGCTCAGCGAGCGCGCCAGAGCCTGCTCATAGACGGTAGGCTCAGTGACAGTGCCGGGGTTGCTGGCGTGGCCGTGCACAGTAATCACGGGCAGGGCGTTGGCGCTCATAGCTCATACCTCATTCGGCTGTCGTGGCAGATAATTCAGCGGGCTCATCACGAAAGAGCCCGAGCTCTTATTCTACGCCGCCGCGCCGTACCTTCGCGGCAATCGGCATCACGGTTGGGCTGAGAATCGGCTCAAAATTTGTGGCGGCTGGTAGCGGCATGCGGGGTTGTATACGGGGGCTGCACACATCGTGTACCTAAGAATGGATGATGCCCTTCACCCACGACTCATATCGTGGGTGAAGGGCATCATTGTAACGCGGGGCGATGCGACGCCCCACTCTAGATAATGTAGAGGCTAGATGACGTAGTAGTCGCTCAGGCCCTCATCCAGGCTAGATTCGGGCAGCTGAACCTCCGTGTGAGAGGCAGCCAGCGTGTAATCCTCCCAGGGCCAAATATCCTTCAGCTGTTCGCTGGGAACAGCGAAGAACACGCCGTTCGGGTCCACCTGCGAGGCGTGTGCCAGCAGAGCCTGATCGCGCTGCTCAAAGTGCTCGTGAACCAGGATGCGGGTCGTAGTCTCGTGGCGAGGCGCCTCCCCCGACGTTGCGCGGTGCGCGATGTTCTCAATCCAGCCGCTCAGCAGGCTCTCACCGTGCGTATCGAGCAAATGCTCGTGCAGGGCGAGGGTGCGTTCGGGGTTGAACGCGCGGTCGTAGTAGAGCTTCAGCGGGGTCCAGGGCTCGCCCTCACCCACGTACGCCTCGGGGTCGCCCGCCTTCTCGAATGCCTCCACGGCAACCTTGTGGGTCATGATGTGGTCGGGGTGCGGGTAGCCGCCAATCTCGTCATAGGTGATGATGATGTGCGGGCGGTACTCACGCACCAGACGCACAAGCGGCGCGGCGGCACGGTCCAGGGGCATGGTGCCAAAGCTACCGAAGGGCAGCGGCGGCATGGGGTCCCCCTCCGGCAGACCGGAATCGAAGAAACCAATCCAGCGGTGCTCAATACCCATGATCTCGCGAGCAGCCGCCATTTCAGCGCGACGCAGACCCGGCAGGTCACGGTGCGCACGCGGACTATTAGCAATCTCCTCATTCAGGATGTCACCGCGCTCGCCGCCGGTCATTGTCGCCACCATGAAGCGGGCACCACGGGCAATATACGCCGAAGCGGTACCGGCGCCCTTGGAGGACTCGTCGTCCGGGTGCGCGTGCACCGCGAGGATGCGCAGACCGGTGTAGTCCTCATCCAGCGGTTTGAGGGAGTCCACGGGAGGGTGAGTCGGCAGGTTTGCCTTCAGCTGTTCAATGGCTTCGCTCACGGTGGTCTCCTTAGGTGATGCGCCAGGGGTGCGGATGATGTGTCTGTGAATCGCGAATGCGAGCGCTACGCGGCAGAAATTTTACGGTTGTAGCTTCTCGTATGATACCCAAGGATAGCGCCCGTGTACTAGCGCAGATGACGCCGTGTGACATCGTGAAACATGCCGTCATATCAGCAGATTCACGGACTAGAAACAGGCTGATGCTGGCGGAGTGTTCAGCTACCGGCGTGCGTACCGAGGAAGATGCGTTCAGAGGGGAAGATACGACCGGCATAACAGCCGAGAATCCTCCGGTGCTCTAGAATAGGTCTGTTGATTCATTCCGTTACCGCCTCCCCGTCGCGCATGGAACGCGGCACGCGGTAGCGGGTTTATTCGTTTCGCACCGGCTAAGCCGGCGCATAAGCAAAGGACACGCATGGCTGAAAACACCGGTGCATGGCTCACTCAGGACGCCTTCGACCGCCTCACCCAGGAGCTGGAGTACCTCTCTGGCCCGTACCGCCAGGAAATTGTTGACCGCATCGCGCAGGCACGCGATGAGGGTGACCTCCGCGAGAACGGCGGCTACCACGCTGCCCGTGACGAGCAGGCTAAGAACGAGGCGCGCATCAAGCAGCTCAAGCACCTGCTCGAAACCGCCCAGATTGGTGAGGCACCCGTTGATGACGGCGTGGTAAGCCACGGCATGGTCATCGAGGCTGAGGTTGCAGGCCGCACCCTGAAGTTCCTGCTCGGCTCCCGCGAAATTGAGGACACCCTCCCGGCAGGTAGCGACCTGAAGGTCTTCTCCGAGAAGTCTCCGCTGGGCGCCGCCATCATGGGCGCTAAGCAGGGTGACGAGGTTTCCTACACCGCTCCGAACGGTAAGGAACTGAGCGCCAAGATTGTCTCCGTGACCCCCTACCAGGGCTAAAAGACAAAAGTAGTTTTACAACAAAACAGTGCGGAGTGCTGAACCGAAAAGGTCAGCACCCCGCACTGTTTTTGTCTATTGAATTGCGTTCTGCCGATAAAGCCCAGGCGTACCTATTACAAGCTCGTCGGCTCATAAATATATCGGCTTAGTAGACGATGATGGGCTTGAAACCCTCATCCTCCAGGGCGGCAATCACCTGACGGCAATGCTCAACACCCTTGGTCTCCATGTCAATCGTAATCGACACGTCACCCATAGAGAGCGAACCACCCACGCGGGTGTGATCCACACCGGTCACGTTCGCGTCATTCTCAGAGATGATGCGGGAGATGGTCGCCAGCTCACCCGGACGGTCAGAAAGCATCATCTTCACGGTCATGTAGCGGCCAGCCGCAGACAGACCGCGCTGAATCACCTTCAGCATCAGCATCGGGTCAATATTGCCGCCGGAGAGCACGCACACGACCGTACCCAGGTCGCCGTACTCTTCCTTCAGCTTGCCGTTCATCAGCGCCGCCACCGGCACCGAACCGGCAGGCTCCACCACAAGCTTGTTACGTTCCATCAGGAAGATCAGGGCGCGAGCGATATCGTCTTCGCTCACGGTCGCCACATCGTCCACCAGCTCCTTGATGATGGAGAAAGGCATCTGGCCGGGGCGGCCTACCGCAATACCGTCAGCGATGGTGGATACCTTCTTCAGCGGCACCAGAGCATCCGCAGCGAGGGACAGCGGGTACGCCGCCGCGTGCTCCGCCTGAACACCGATAATCTTGATCTTCTTACCGAGCTGCTGCTCCTTCGCGCGAATAGCAGCGGACAGACCAGCCAGCAGACCACCGCCGCCAACACCCACAATCACGGTGTCAACGTCCGGAACCTGCTCCAGAATCTCCAAGCCGATAGTGCCCTGACCGGCAATAATGTCTTCATTGTCGAAGGGGTGCACAAACACAGCGCCGGTCTCTTCGGCGTAGCGCTTTGCCTCCGCCAGAGCCTCGTCCACGGTCACGCCGTGCAGCTCAACCTCAGCGCCGTGATCACGGGTCGCAGTAATCTTCGGCAGCGCCGCACCCAGCGGCATGTAAATACGAGCCTTAATGCCCAGACGGTCAGCCGCCAGAGCCACACCCTGAGCGTGGTTACCCGCGCTCGCCGCCACGACGCCGCGCTTCTTCTCCTCCTCGGAAAGCTTCGCCATACGCACGTACGCACCGCGCACCTTGAAGGAACCGGCACGCTGCAGGTTCTCGCACTTGAAGAAAACCTCGGAACCGAGGCGCTGGCTCAGCGCACGCGAATGAGCGACGGGGGTGCGTTCAATAACGCCTTCGAGCAGCTCTGCGGCACGTTCAATGTCGGTGATGGTCACGGGCAGGGAGTCGAGATTTACGCTCACGAGGTTTCCATTCTGATGGTACGTATTCTGGCGGCACCTAGCCCCACACGCTAAAAGGCGCGCGGTGGCACAGTGCACACTCCATTTTAGAGGATGCACCGGCATAAAGCAGGGGCCGTCCCCGCACTCTCAGCAGATAGTGCAAGAACGGCCCCCGCCCTAGGTTATGTGCGAGCGTCTAGCCTGCGGTTCGTCACAGTGAATTGAGTCCTATGCCTTCTCAGATTCCTGAGATTCTTCAGAGCTTTCGGAAGTCTTAACTTCCTTCGCCTTTTCAGACTCTTCAGCCTTCTTACGGCGCTCCAACTCATGCGGGAAGAGGAACTCCTCCTCACGAGGCGCCTCCTTCTCCCAGCCGCGATTCGCCAAGTAACGCACCACCGCGTTGACTACAGCCAGAGTCGGCACAGCAAACAGCGCGCCCACCGCACCAAAAATCATGGAGCCACCAGCCACCGAGAAAATAACCGCCAGCGGGTGCAGGGAGACAGCCTTACCCATAATGAGCGGCTGCAGAATGTGGGATTCAAGCTGCTGAACCAGCAGAACAATACCGAGCATAATCAGCGCCTGCACCGGGCCCAGAGCAACCAGCGCCAACAGCACAGCCACAGCACCGGAAATGAGGGCACCAATCACCGGAACGAAGGAGCCGAGGAAGACCAGCACACCCAGCGGAATAGCCAGCGGAACACCCAGGATTGCGGCACCAACACCGATGCCGACAGCATCAATAGCCGCCACCAGAATCTGAACGCGCACGTACGCACCCAGGGACTTCCAGCCCGCGCGACCCGCACCGTTGACGGCGGCACGCGCATCCTTCGGGAAGAGGCGGGTGACGAACAGCCAGATACGCTCGCCCTCCATCAGGAAGAAGACCAGGGTAAACAGGGTCAGCAGGGTACCGGTCGCAACCTCAGCCGCAGTCGAACCCACCTGAGACACACCGTGCAGCACGGAGCTGGGGTTATTGGTGACAGCACTCTCCATCTGATCCAGCAGCTGGTTCAGCTGGTCGGCGCCGAACTCATAACCGAGGTCCTTCAGCCAACCAATCAGCTGTTGGTAGCCCTGCATCGCCTTATCCGCCATGGACACAAAACCACGCACAATCTGCTGACCGGTCAGCGAAATAATACCGGCGAGCACCAGAATCATACCGATTTCGGCAATAGCCGCCGCACCACCGGCACGAACGCCCTTCTTACGCAGAAGCATCACGGCGGGGCTCAACAGAGCCGCCAGCAGCAAAGCCACCAGAAGAGAAATAACCAGCAGGGAGACGTGCCCCAGACCCTTCCAAAGGATCCAACCGGCACCGGCAATCATAATGATGCGCCACGCCCAAGCACCGGCAACTTCCATAGCAAAAGGCACTCGGTAGCCGCGCTCTTCCTCGGCTACGTGTTCTTCTGCAACAGGTGTAATTTTCACGGTGTCTCCAAATCGTTATCGGTGTTGCCCCGCGCGGGGCAGCTTGGCTACCCCAGCGGAGGCGGTACATGGTGATGGTGTTGTGCCCCTCCCCTGCGCCTCGATACACCAGGGAAGTAAAGCGGCAAAGGCGGCGGCACCATCACGGTACCGCCGCCTCATCATGAGCTTTAGTCGTTGCTAAAGATGCTTGCCAGGTACATGAGAACACGCAGGATCTCAACGTACAGCCAAACCAGAGAAGCGGTCAGGCCGAATGCAAGGCGCCAGGACTCACGCTCGGGCAGGCCAGCCTCCACAGCTTCGGAGGTGGTGGTGAAGTCCAGCAGCAGCGAGTAGGTTGCCAGAGCAACTGCGAACAGGCCAACAACCAGGCCCAGCGGGATACCACCGATAGAGAAGCTGTTCAGCGAGGAACCGAAGATACCCGCACCCAGGATCGAGATGAAGCCGTACGCCAGGTAACCAATAGCACCGATCATGAAGATCTTGTTGAGCTTGGGGGTTGCACGCAGCTTACCGTTCGCGAACAGAGCCAGGGTGGTACCTGCGACCACGAGGGTTGCAAGAACAGCCTGAATTGCCACGCCGGGGTAGCGCATGTCCACAACAGCGGACAGGCCACCGAGCAGCAGACCTTCCATGAAGGCGTAGGTCATGACCAGGACCGGGGAAACCTTCTTCTTGAAGGAGTTCACCAGACCCAGGACCAGACCGCCCACCATGCCCAGGAGCAGCAGCACCGGCATGTACCATGCAACAGCGGCACCGACAGCGACCAGGCCCAGGTTGATGCCGGTCTTAACCATGACATCGTTCATGGTCAGACGCTCACCGGCGGGGATGGGCTCCGAGTAGGTGGGCGCTGCTACGCCGTAGTCAGCCTCACCGTACGGCTGGCCGTACTGTGCCTGCTGACCGTACTGGGGCTGGCCATAGGGCTGCTGCTGGCCGTAGGGCTGCTGACCATACTGGGGCTGGCCGTAGGTGTTCTGGCCGTAGCCCTGCTGGTCATACTGACCGTAGGACTGCTGACCGTACTGGCCATAGGTCTGCTGCTGACCATACTGTGCCTGCTGGCTGGTCTGCTGCGGCTGCGCACCAAAGCGACCGAAACGAGAGTCACCCTGCGTGACGTTCTTCGCCATTGAATTCAGAAGCGGATTTCCCGCCATCATGCTCTCCTTAAACGGGTACAAAACTAATTCTGTTAATTCTATCGGATAGATTCTACGCTCACGGGCGCTGTTCGTTACCAGCATGGGCTTCTAGCGACCTTGCCAGAATATTTCAGGGCGGTGTTTACCTGAGGTTCACCCAGGCCCGCACCGCCACGCACGCAAACGCTTCTGCGCGCCTCTTTGTGAAGCCTCTATTGCGAAGCTTCCAAACGATTAAGGAGTTGCTCCAGATACTCCAGTACTGCCTGCTCCTCGTTCGAGCCGATTACCTCGTCAGCAGCATTTCGCACAACCTCCGGGGCGTTAGACATGGCAACACCCCAGCCCGCGTAGCGGAGCATCTCCATGTCGTTCTCACCGTCACCGAAGGCAAGAATACCCGCCGGGTCAGCGTTCAGACGCTCGCATAGGTCCTTCAGACCGGTCGCCTTGTTGACGCCGGTACGCACCAGGTCAATGGCACCGAAGCCGCTCACCATCGGGGTGACGGTCTGCGGAAGAGCCTCACGCAGGTAGACGCTCAGCTGCTGCGTCTGCTTCGGCGGGGTCAGCAGCGGGAACTTGATGGGTGCGCCCTCAAAATCTTCAATAGAGTCAACCATGACCGAGCCGGGGAAGAAGAACGCCGCAAAATCCTCCAGGGTGAGGGTTTCGGGGAGCTCCTGGCCGGTGTCTTCAAAATAGCCGCGAATCATGTGCACAATCTGGTCACAGCGGTCCTTGGGCAGGTAGATACCTTCGGTGGTGCAGACCAGCAGGCCGATCTGGTCCAGCCCCTGGACTACTTCAATAATGCGCGGCACGTCCTCTTCTTCAAAAGGATGCACGGCAAGCTGACCGCTCTCATCAGCAAGGTATGCACCGTTTTCAGCAATATAGGTAAGACCTCGCCCCTCAAAGCCGCGCATATAGTCCTGCAGCTTGGCGAAGGTGTTTCCGCTCGCCACAACAAAGTGAATGCCCTGTGCCTGCTGGCGGGATAGGATGCGCGAGAAACGTTCGGTGTCGAAAGTTTTGGAGTCGGTGAGGAAGGTGCCGTCCATATCGACGGCAATGATGGAGGGTTTAGTCTGCATGCTGCGCCTTTCTGACTCTGCTACCCCGTTCAGTGCTACCCCATTCAGGCGGGGTGCGTCTGCGGCTGTGTCTCTCTATAGGGTCTCACGTTTTTGAACTCAGCAAGACGGTATACGGGCGTTTTTGAGCGTGGAGTGCCGCGGGTACCATCGCATCCTTCGAACAGATGGGCATCCTCATGGCAACCGAACTGGTCGGGGGCATCGCCTTTTAACCCACAAAACCCCAGATATGTAAACCTTCAGACACGCAAGCGGCGGCCCCTCCCCTACGGGAAGAGCCGCCGCCCATCTACACCGCGCATCTACGCGCGTCTATGCTGTGCCCCCACTGGGACTCGAACCCAGAACACAAGGATTTTAAGTCCTCTGTCTCTGCCAATTGGACTATGAGGGCGCATCCCGAACAGTCCAGGACACAAATATTTATTATTCCACGAAAACGCACTCGAATCTAAGCAGAAACACATTTCAAACAGTTCCCGGCGCCCCGCCGCAGCAAGCATCACGCAAAAGCACTGGTGGACGGCTAAGATAGACAGCTCGCAAACGCCCAGACGCAAAATGGGCGGTGTAGAAGACCAAAGTCTTCCACACCGCCCATTGCTTTATCTCAAGTGCGCTATCTCAGGGACATACCCCTAAGTCAGGCTATTTTAGAGCTTTGCCTTCTGGCGTGCCGGTGCAGTACCGGTTGCTTCCTGGAATGCCAGGCGCGGGGAGCGCTGGTGGCGAATCGAGGAGGTGTCGCGGCCGAAGATCTGGTTCAGAGCCCAGGTGGTCATAACGCGAACGGTACGCTCGGTGGTGGGGATTGCAGAGCCGTGGTAGCCGCGGTGCATGATCCATGCCAGCGGGCCACCAATGGTCTTGCCCTTGAAGTTTGCAACGCCCTTCCACAGGCCCAGACCTGCCACAACACCGATGGTCTCGTGGTAGTAGTCGGTCAGGGGCTCGCCGCGGCGAGCAGCCAGCAGGTTCTTAGCCAGAACAACAGCCTGGCGGGAAGCGTGCTGAGCGTTGGGAACGCAGAAGCCACCCACGCCGCCACCGGAGAGGTCCGGAACAGCTGCGTTGTCGCCTGCTGCCCAAGCACCCTCGACCACGCCGTCGTCGCCGGTGACGCGCAGGTCTGCGCCCACGCGAACGCGGCCACGCTCGTCGATCGGGAAGTCGGTGTTCTTCAGCATCGGGGATGCTGCCACACCTGCGGTCCAGATCAGGGTGTCGGTCTTGATCTCGCCTGCGGGGGACTTGTCAGCCATGTTGATCAGCTGCAGGTTGCCGTCGGTTGCGTCGGAGAGGGAGGTGTTCAGCAGGATCTCGATGCCGCGTGCACGCAGCTCTGCAACGACCTTCTCTGCACGGTCTGCGGGAACCTCGGGCATGATGCGCGGTGCAGCCTCAACCATGACGAAGTGCAGGTCAGAAACGGAGAGACGCTCGTTGCGCTCCACAGCAACGCGTGCCATGTCCTCGAGCTCGGAGATGGTCTCAACGCCAGCGAAGCCGCCACCAACAACAACGAAGGTCAGGGCACGACGGCGTGCTTCAGCGTCGGACAGCATGGATGCAACCTCGATGCGGTCCAGAACCCAGTTACGAACGGAGACTGCCTCTTCAATGGTCTTCAGGCCGATAGCAACCTCTGCCAGACCCGGAATCGGGAATGCGCGGGTCACAGCGCCTGCGCCGAGAACGATCTCGTCGTACTTCAGCTCGAAGGGCTCACCGTTGTCGGTGGGCTCAACAACAGCGGTGCGGTTTGCGTGGTCGATGGAGACAACGCGGCCGGGGATCAGCTCGGTGTCGCGCAGGTGCTGGCGCAGCGGCACAGTTGCGTTACGGCCTTCCATGGAACCTGCTGCAACCTCGGGGAGGAAGGGCTGGTAAGTCATGTAGGGGTTCGGCTCAACGATGGTGACGACGCCACCGGTCTCCTTGATAGCCTTCTGAATCTTCTTAGCAACGGTGAAGCCGACGTAGCCGCCACCGACGATCAGGACGCGAGGACGGTCCTGTGCCACCTTAGTGAATGCCATTTTGTTACTTCCTAGTCTTTAGGTACCGAGGTTCGGTAGCCCCGGTAGGTTGATATGTGCAACTTTCGGCTCGTTCCGAAAGCTCCCCTGACGAACAAAGCGGCTCGCTCTGGAAGTCCTTGCGCAACGCGAAGTGGCTAGCAGCTCGAGCCTGTCTATCACATACCTGTTGTCTTTTATTTTACGCCTTTGTTTAGGTGATTTCGCACTTATGGTCCCTTTGAGCTGACCCTAAGTTAAAAGTTTTGAAGATATGAACGGGGTTCATCTCGTGATGCGGGTTACGGTCTAAATCACTCTTTCCGTTTTTTACGCGGTATGTTCGATATTTTCGTTTATTGGAGCGTTTCCCCATCGAAGGCCAGCCCTCGCATCACAAAGCCCGGGACTAACTCAAAAGTCAGCCCCGGGCGAACAGAAAAACGTCATCAAACAGCGTTAACGAGAGGTCCGGCGAGCACCCCGCTGAGAACCCGGATGATGCGCCGCCGCACGAGCCATCCGCGCAGCCTCACCCGCACTCACATGCAGTCTGTGCAAACGATGCACCGAACCAGCCGTAATAATCGTCAGCCACAACGTCAGTGCCGCCAAAATCACCGGCGGCAACCAGCCACGATCCTCCGGAGGACGACGCGCATCCGGCGCAGCCGCCTTCACAATGCTCTCACCCTCCTCATGAACAGGCGCAGCATCACTCGGAGTCGGCTCACTCACCTGCTGCTTACGGTGCACCGCAATCCACTCAGAAATCGAACCCAACGGATTAGCCGTCACCGCAGGCGACGCCAAAGCCATCGCATCCTGTGGGTTGAACACACCGTAGCCGTACAAAGGGTCACGGCCCGTCGCGCCAGCATCATCAGCCGAAGCAATCAAACGCTGAGCCAACTGAGCCGCCGACTCCTTCGGATACTTCTGCTTCAACAACGCCGCAACACCCGTCACCAACGGAGCAGCAGCCGAAGAACCCGACCACAGCATGTACCCGTTACCCGGAGCAGCCGCAATCATATCCGTACTCGGAGCAACCACAGCAATCGAAATGCCCTGAGTCGACGACCCCTCAGAAACCTGCTTATTCCGGTCAATACCACCAACCGTCAACACCCCAGGAATCGTTGCCGGAGCACCAACCTGTGTCAAGCCGCTACCACGGTTACCCGCAGCCGCAACAATCAGCACACCCTTCTGCTCAGCGTAGGCAAACGCCTCATCCCAGCTCTGCGGCCAACTCGTCTTATTCGAGCCAATCGACATGTTAATAATCTGGGCCCCGTTATCGACCGCATAACGCACCGCCGCCGGGATCTGCTCATCAATACTCTTACCGCCGGTCGTACCCATATTCAGCGAAATCGGCAGAATCTTCGCCTCGGGAGCTACACCAATCACACCGGTCGGCTTACCCGGCTGACCCGCAATCGCAGAATAGCCCTGCGTATCGTGGCCGTGACCGGCAATCAGAGAAGCGACCTCCGTGCCGTGCATCGGCTCAGCGCCCAGGCCCTTCCAGCCGTCCTCGCTACCCACGCCCGAAGCGTCATAACCGCGCAGCACGTTACCCTCAAGATCCGGGTGGGTGCCGTCCACGCCCGTATCAATCACAGCAACCGTCACACCCTTACCCGTAGCCTGCGACCACAGGGAGGTAATACCGTACTCCTTCAGCCAGTACTCACGCTGACGGACATCGTCACCATTCGTGGTTGACGCACCCTGACTCGGAGTTGCAGAAGTCTTCGGCACCGCAGTACCCGACGGCGCAGGAGTCGCCGTCACCTCCCTCTTAGGGCTCGGCGACGCAGAAGCGGAAGGCGTCGGGTCAGTCGCCCAGGCGGCAGGCGCCAGCGGGGTCCACAACGGCAGAAGAGTCAACGCGGCACTGGCGCCCAAAGCTGCAACCTTAGGGATGCGGCGAGTAGCGCCTCGGTCAGAACCCACCGAGGCGCGCACACCAAATACACGAGATACACGAGACGCACAGGCGAAAGATGGTGCAAAAGACCAGCTGGTCAGGGGCATACCTCGCCGACGCTCAGAATGGAACATTAAAACTCCTCAAGCTGAGCCGCGCCGTGAACCACCATCTGTCCACGGCGCGAGCGCTCAAGCCTACAGCTGGGACAGAGCGATACCGTCCAGAATGTCGTGCTCGCTGACGGTCACCGAATCCACGGCACCATCAGTCATCTCATTCAGACGGGTCAGGATGCGGGCGTAAATCGTCGCGCCGGCACCAATCACATCCACCCGGCCGGGGTGCATGTAACCGAGCTCCTCACGCTCGGTGCGGTTCAGCGAAGCCAACCAGCGGGCGGTCTTCTGAACGGTCTCCACCGAGAAGCTCTGAGCGTTAATAGCCTCAGAATCGTAGCGGTCCAGACCCAGCGCAGCGGCAGCCACAGTGGTCGCGGTACCTGCCACAGCCACCACACGGCGCGCATCCTGCAGGGGCACCGTCTTACGCGCCACCTCGAGAGCCTCGTCAGTATCAGCCTCAACGCGAGCAATCTGCGACTCGGTCGCCGGGGCGCTGAGCATGTGACGCTCAGTCAAGCGCACACAACCAATGTTGACGCTACGGGAAGCCTTCACACCCGACTCATCACCGAGCACGAACTCAGTCGAACCGCCACCCAGGTCGAATACCAGGGTGTCGCCATCGCCGTAACCGACAGCGCGCACCGCACCGGCGAAGGACAGTGCAGCTTCCTCATCACCGCTAATGACCTCGGGCTCAATACCCAAAATCTCGCGGATACCGTCCACGAACACCTGGCGGTTACCCGCATCGCGAGTCGCACTGGTCGCCACGAAACGCACCGAATCAGCGCCGTGCTCCTTCAGCAACTGTGCGTACTCACGAGCCGCAGTGAAAGTACGGTCCAGCGCCTCCTGCGCCAGCCAGCCGGTCGCGTCCACGCCCTGACCCAGACGCACAATGCGCATCTCACGCACAACGTCCTTCAGAACGGTCTTCTCAACCCCGTCCACCACCTCAGTAGTGGAATCAGCAATCAGCAGGCGAATAGAGTTCGTACCGCAGTCAATCGCACCAACGCGCACGGTGGGTTCCTTTCAGGTCTTCAATACCAATCAGTGCCAAAGGCACAGCGAGCGCCGCATGCGAAAACTTTTCGCTTTTCGGCGCTCTTTCTTCTATCTATTATGCGCCCGCACCGTCCCTTACGACGATGCGGGCGCACCAGAATCAATATTTAGGCTTCTTCACGCCACGCGGGGTCGCAGGAGCAGACCTCGGGGGTCCACCACTCGGCGATAGCGTCCAGGCCGCGGTCACCCATCGGGTTCACGCCGCGACCCACCGACAGGGTGTGGCCGATAACGGCGTGCAGGCACTTCACGCGGGTCGGCATACCGCCGGCAGAGATGCCGTCAATCTCCGGGACCTCTTCGGTGCCGCTGATCAGGCGGATGCGCTCACGCTCAGCCAGGTAGTTCTCGTGTGCGGCAGCGTACTGTGCCGCCAGGTCGGCGTCCTCAGCGAGCGAGTCGGTCATCTCGTACATCAGGCCGCCCGCCTCCAGACGGGAAGCCGCAGCGGTAATCACCGGATGCGCCAGGTAGAACACGGTCGGGAAGGGGGTGCCGTTGCTCAGGCGCGGCGCGGTAGCAGCCACGAGCGGGTTACCGCACACGCAGCGTGCCGGAATCTCAATCACGTCGCGGACCTTACGGCCCAGCTGCGCCGAGAGAACACGGATGTCCTGCTCGGTGGGGGTCAGGGTTTCAACAGTTACGCCGAAGCCGCCGGGGGTGCGTGCCTTCAGCTCTTCAATGGTGTTTTCGGTGCTCATAATCCTAAGTTTCTGGAGCGAGGGGTCACCTCGTCCGCTTATGCCGGGTGCTTGCCGGGTTCTTGCCACGGCAGGGTTCCTGCCGGTGGCTGGGGCTAGTTCTTTTCGAGAGAATCCCAAATCTTCGTGGTCCAGGCGTCCTCGGGGGCGTTCTTCGCATTCGCAGAAGTACCGTCAGCCTTCGTGGAGTCCTCGGTAATGCCGGTAACCACGTAGGGGGTGTCGCCGGGGTTCACATAGTAGAGGCGGCTACGTGCCTGCTGGCGAACGTAGTTGTCGTCGTTCCACCAGGTCTGCTCCGCCTTCAGCTGAGCGTTCTCCTGCTGCAGCTGGGAAATGTGCGTGTTGATTCGCTTGATTTCCCGGTCCTGGTCAAAGTAGGTGACCACCGGGTATGCGGTACCGAGCGCAATCACACCCACCACAACAGCGGTCAGGAAGCTACGACCGGAGAACATGTGAGCCGCCACGGGGGCGTCGTATCCGCCCTCTTCACGGCCCTGCTGGGCTGCGGCGCGGCGGCGAGCACGCTCCTCACGGCGAGCCTGCGCCTGACGTTCACGTTCAGGGTGACGCTCGCTCAAACCCACGCCAAAGAAAAGAGCGCTTGCCTTCTTTAACAGGGAGGTGCTAGCTTCCTTCGCGGCGCCACGCGACGCATCGGAGGAGGCAGCACCCTGAGCGGGTTCGGTGGAACTCTTAGAGTGCGACCGGGTCTGCTGGTTTGCTCGCTGGCTCATTGCTCTATCCCTCGTTCCATTCTGTACCGCTAAGCGCTTCCTTCATATTCTACCGGGTTTGTTGGGGTTATCCGGCGCTATGTTGTAGCCGCTACATGCGGCATCGTATGGGCTGAACCTCGTGCGCTGCCGCCGCAACTAGCCTCAACACCGTGACTAACCTCAACATAGAGCAGGAGGCGGTGCCACTCCCCTACGGGGTAGCACCGCCTCCTTGACGTCTAACCGCTCACGCGGTCGGATGCTTCAGTAACTTATGCCTTGAAGCGGGGGAATGCGGACTTGCCAGCGTAAACAGCTGCCTCGCCCAGCTCTTCCTCAATGCGCAGCAACTGGTTGTACTTAGCAACGCGCTCGGAACGTGCGGGAGCACCGGTCTTAATCTGGCCAGCGTTGGTTGCAACAGCCAGGTCGGCGATGGTGACGTCCTCGGTCTCACCGGAGCGGTGAGAAACCATGCAACGGTACTCGTGGCGCTGTGCCAGCTCCATTGCGTCGAGAGTCTCGGTCAGCGAACCGATCTGGTTCACCTTCACGAGCAGAGCGTTAGCCGCGCCCTCTTCGATACCGCGAGCCAGGCGCTCGGGGTTGGTCACGAACAGGTCGTCACCGACGATCTGGACCTTGTCACCGATCTGCTCGGTCAGGGTCTTGTAGCCCTCCCAGTCGTTCTCATCCAGGGGATCCTCGATGGAAACCAGGGGGTACTTTGCAACGAGGTCAGCGTAGTATGCGCTCATCTCAGCTGCGGACTTCTTCTGGCCCTCGAACTCGTATGCGCCGTCGTTGTAGAACTCGGAGGATGCAACGTCCAGTGCCAGTGCAACCTGCTCGCCCGGCTTGTAGCCAGCCTTCTCGATTGCCTCAACGATCAGGTCCAGTGCAGCTGCGTTGGACTCCAGGTTGGGTGCGAAGCCACCCTCGTCGCCCAGGCCGGTTGCCAGACCGCGGTCGTGCAGCACGGACTTCAGGGAGTGGTAAACCTCAACACCTGCGCGCAGAGCGTCAGAGTAGTTGTCGAAGCCGATGGGAGCAATCATGAACTCCTGAATGTCAACGTTGGAGTCTGCGTGAGAACCACCGTTGAGGATGTTCATCATGGGGACGGGCAGAACGTGAGCGTTCGGGCCGCCGAGGTACTTGTACAGGGGCAGGTCAGCGGACTCAGCAGCAGCCTTAGCAACAGCCAGGGAGACACCCAGGATTGCGTTTGCGCCCAGCTTGCCCTTGTTGTTGGTTGCATCCAGAGCAATCATGGCTGCGTCAACAGCGCGCTGGTCGGAAGCCTCAATGCCGATGACCTCTTCAGCGATTTCTTCGATAACAGACTTCACTGCACCCAGAACGCCCTTGCCCAGGTATACGGACTTGTCGCCGTCGCGGCGCTCAACAGCTTCCCACTCACCGGTGGATGCGCCCGAGGGCACAGCTGCGCGTGCGAAAGCACCGTCTTCGAGCAGAACCTCAACCTCAACGGTCGGGTTGCCACGGGAATCCAGGATCTGGCGTGCGTGAACTGCGGTAATAACAGCCATGAATTGTTCTCCTTATGAGATGTCAAGGATGTGAACGGCTCACCCGGTAGTGGACAAGTCGCGTCCCCTAAATTCTAGCAAAACTCCCACACAAACACACTAGTTGCCACCGCTTTTTTATCGCCTTATTGAAGGTCTCAATAACCCTTAGTCGCGCGCTACAAAGCGGAACAAGACCCACACTCCCCCACATTGGGAGAGTGTGGGTACTCAGCCAAAGCACAACATGAGCCCAAACGCCGGGGTAGAACGCATAGGGTAAGTACACGAGAAATAAATCTCTATCCCGACCCCCCCTAAACCTACGACACCCCCAGAAGCTCCGAGTACAGTTGCTCGTCGCGTTCAGTGAACACATTGAAAACCACCGCAGGCACTGACTGACGCGCCGCGCGTGCCGCATCCAGCTCCTCACGGATCGTTTCAACCGCGCAACGTGCAGCCTCCTCCTGAGGGAACCGGAACTCGCCGGTACTAATGCAACACAATGCCACAGAACGCATACCCCGCTCTATCGCAGCCCGCAGACAAGAGCGATAACAAGAAGCCAAAGCCTGCCGATCTGCCTCAGTCACTTCCCCGGTAATAATCGGACCAACCGTATGCAGCACATAGCGACTCGGCAGACGATGCGCACCGGTCACCATCACCGAGCCGGTCGGCTCCGGCATAGGCCGCTGCGCCACCTCCCGGGCACATTCAGCCCGTAACCCCACCCCGGCGGCACGATGAATCGCGTTATCAATGCAACGATGCTGCGGCACAAAACAACCCAGCAGATTCGAGTTCGCCGCATTCACAATACCGTCAACCTGCAGACGGGTAATATCCCCGCGCCACAGGTACATTCCCGCATATTCACCTTCCGCAGCGCTAGCATCAGCCAAGCCAGCTAGCGGCGGAAGCATCGGCTCATACTCGACGAACGCCGCCTCCTCCAGGCTAAGAAGTTCCTCCCCTGCTTCGGCGGGCACACGCACCGCGTTGAGGGAGCCAATCAGCGTCCACAACTGGTGCGGGTCATCAGGCAGAGCTGGCAACACCTGGCCAGTATTCTGCGCATACTCTTCTGCAAGGGCGAGAGCATAGTCTTTGAGGGCGCTCACGAGACCGTCTCCTCATCCTGCGGCTCAGCCCCGTACGATCCTGTCCGCTTCAGAAAATCTCGAAGAACCTGATGTGCATCTTCCGCGAAGGACACAGTCTTTTCGCGGTTCTCTTCGGTTGCTTGAGGGTAGTCTCGGTTCAGACGCACCAAAGTCGCAGTATCGAGCACATGCGTAATCCGCTCGAAAGGAAAACGGATCCAGGTCGGGGTCATAAAACCAACCCCAAGCTCCAGAAGAAGAACCTTCTTACCGGGCATGGACTGCAGAACCTCTTCCCACCGCTTCTCCTGACGCTGACGAGCCGGAGGATTTACAAAAGAACCGTCAATGCGCAGGTGAGTGGTTAGCGGCGCACCGCATCGCGAGCACATTGGTACCAACTCTGAAGGGACGCACAAGTTTTCATCAGTATGCGCCACCATAGCCCGAACCATTTCTTCGTTGTCGTAGACCTCCTGGGTGCAGGGGCGAGAGCACTGAAATGCCCCATAATTGCCCTGCTGCTCAAAGATGCGTTCAGGATCAAAACCCGACTTCTCGAAGAGAGAATCAACATTGGTGGTCACGATGAAGTATTCCTTATCTGCAACCAATTCACGTAGCTGCTCATACAGGGGAAGACTGCCAGTTTCGTAACGGTTGAAAAAGATGTGCCGGGCCCAGTAGCCCCACTTCTCTTCAAGGGATGTGAAGGGGTAGAAACCAGCCGAGTACATATCGGTCATGCCGTACTTCTGGATGTACGAGGCGAAGTTGTTTGTAAAACGCTCACCGCTGTAGACGTGACCTGCCGCCGTTGAGAATCCAGAACCGCCACCAATGACGATGAGGTCTGCTTCTCGGACAGCCTTGGCGGCACGTTCGATGGACTGGAAGTAGGCAGAATCAGCCGACGTTCCGCGCACATTCTGCTGGGTATTCGGGTTGGATATGGTGGTCATTCTTCCTCCTGACGGGACGTCCCAATCATTACTATCTTTTAGAAACTTAGTGATATGCAGATAGTAAACGAGGGTCCCATAGTCACTTCAACGTAACTACAGGACCCTCAAAAGGTGATTTGCCCCACCGGGTAGATCACATACGTTTAGAAGCTCGGCTCATCATGCGTGTGCTGAGCAATATAGCGGCGAGTGTACGAACGCAGGGCGCGCTCAGCATCCAGGCCGTTACGCTGTGCGCGGCTCACCAACGCAAAAAGCAGCTCACCGAATTCCTCCTCAGTGTGCATATAGCGCAGGTCGTCCTCCATGCTCGTAGGCTCCGGCGGCAGGATAATACCCGCCTTACGCGCCTTCACAGCAGTCTTCTCAGCCATAGCGAGCGCCGGCAGATGCGGCGGAATACCGTCCAGCGCGCCGCGGTCGCTCTTCTCCTTCTTCTTCAACGCATCCCACGCCGCCTGCTGCTCAGCTGCGGTGCGGGGCGCCTCCGAAGAGCCCTCAGACTCAGCCGTGAACACGTCGGGGTGGCGCGAACGAAGCTTCTGCACCAGACCCTCAACCACCTGCACAATGTCGAAGCCCTGCGGGTTTGCCGCAGCAATATCGGAGTGGAACACCACCTGCAGCAGCACGTCGCCCAGTTCCTCACGCAGCAGCGGCATATTCGGCTCGCCACCGGTTTCTACCGCCTCAACAACCTCGTAGGCTTCCTCCACCAGGTAGCGGATTAGGGAGGCGTGAGTCTGCTCAGCATCCCACGGGCAACCGCCCGGTGCGCGCAACAGCGCCATGGTTTCCACCAGGGCACCGAAGGCCTCAGCCGCACGGGCGGCAGTGTCCTGAACGTTCTGCGCCGCAGAAGCCTCAGGAATATTAGGGGTATCAGTCATAACAATCTTCCTCATCGAAAAATGACAAACATAGCACGCCGCGCCGACCCCCACACGGGGAGCCGGCGCGGCGCACCTTACAAAGGTTTAGAGGTTCCAGTGCGAAAGCGCGCTCGTCATATGAGCCGGGATCTTCGAACCCAGACGCGGGAACATGCGCAGCTCCTCAACGTAACGCTCAGCATCCAGCGGACGCGGGTAGGTGACAAACGCCTGCTCATTCGCATAATCGAATGCCGCCTGAACCGGTACGCCCGGGGTGAAGGTCAGGCTCATAGCCAGCGGCGAGCCCTCGCCCTCGCTGTACGAGTCGGTCTTCAGAGCCGGGATGTCCAGCAGGGTTTCGGGGATCAGCTCGAAGGTACGGACCTGCTCCCAGAAGCCGTTGCGGCGCACGTGGGTCAGGGCGTCGTAGTAGGAGCCGAGGGCACGTACACGGATCAGCACGGTGGTTGCGTCCTTTGCGGTGCCGTTCTCACCGAAGAGGTGCTCGACGACCGGCGCCAGACGCTGAGCGACCTGAGCCTCGGTCAGAACCAGGTTACCGGATGCCAGCTGAGTCTCCGAGGGAACCAGCGGGCTCTGCACCGCCGCGGAGGGGGTGTCCGGCTCAGCCACGATGGTGGGCAGCTGGTTGAGCTCGCTCAGCGCGGAGGCCGAGATGCTGGAGGAGATACCTTCCGGGGTGCTCTCCGGCAGGGCTGCGGGTGCCGCCTCTACTGCGGGAGCCTCAGCAATCTTGGCTGCGGGGGTCACCTCAACGGTCTTGAGCTCAGCGGCCTTCTCAGCGGGCTCTTCCTGAGCGCCGGTAGCCTTCGCCTCGGACGCCTTTACCTCAGATGCCTTCGCAGCGGTAGCCTTCGCAGTAGCTCCGGCGGTGCCCACTGCGGCAGCTGCGGCAAGAGCACCAGCCAGGCCGGGAGCCACAGATGCGCTCTCAGCGGCAGGCTCAACGTCTTCGAGGGCAGGTTCCTCAGCGTGCGCTTCAGCGGATGCGGCGGATGCCTCGTGCTCGGGCAGCAGTTCAGAGTCGTCCAGGAACGCGGGCAGGGTGGGCTCTTCGGTCTGCTCTGCGGCCGGTTCTTCTGCAGCATCTTCAACGGGCTGGGTGCGGTCCAGGGTGAAGGACTCTGCAACCACGGGGGCGGTTGCCTTCTGGTCCTCGACGGCCGGAACGTCCTCAGCGGCTGCTTCCTCAGCGGGTGCTTCTTCGGCGTCCAGCTTCTTCTGAGCGTTGGCGACGATGGCAGCCAGGGCGGCTTCCATATCTTCGCCAGACTCATCAGAGGCCTGGGCAGAGGTCTCGGAAGCCTCAGATGCTTCGGCGGTGAGCTCTTGAGCCTGCTCAGTTTCAGACTCTACGGTAGCTACACCAAAGACAGGGTCATTCTCGTAGTCGTGCTCGAACTCAGCTTCAACCGGCGCAAACTCAGCTTGGGCAGGCTCGTCAGAAGCTTCAACAGCCTCCTCGACGCCTTCCTTCTCCTGCGCGGCAGCGGCAGAACCAGCCACAGCGGTACCGGCAGCGGCAAGACCCGCAGCAGTCAGCAGACCCGCGGAGGCACCCTCTTCAGCAGTCTCAACCACAGGCTCTTCAGCAGCTTCGGCAGCTGCCTCAGCCTCGTTCGCAGCCTGCTTCTCGGCGAGTTCCGCCTCAAGCTCATGCTCAATAGCTTCACGTTCAGCCTCAACCGAGTCAACGCTCTGAACAGCGGCTTCCTGAGGCTCATCCTGCAAGGTAGCCTCAGCTGCCTCAGCGGTCGCAACGGGCTTAGCCTCGACAGTGGAGCCTCCCAGCAGGAAGCTCTCGCCGGTAGTCTGACCGTCCGTAGCGCCCAGGTAGGATGCGTGAACCTCCAGACCGTCGCCCAGGCGCGGCTTCAGGGAAACAGCCGCACGGTTCCAGGTCGCACCGGCCTGCTGAGCCTCGGTGTACAGTGCCGCAACGGGCGCGAACCAGTCAACACCGGGCACAACAATGCCGGTTTCAATCTCACGGCCGCGGTGCAGCAGACGGTAGTGCATATCCTCATCAACCTGGCGCAGTTCCAGGCTCATGGTGCCCGAACCGCGGGTGCGCATGAGCTCCGCGAGGCCGTGGAGAGCACGCTGCTCGGGGAGAACGGGCAGGGTTGCCGCGCCCTCAACGGGCTCGCTCAGGATGATGGATTCGGCGACCAGTTCAGCTTCGTCTTCGCTGAGCTTCTGCTCAGTTTCCTTCAGCTCAGCAACGGGTGCCTCAGCGGATTCTTCACGAGTAGCAGACTCGTGCTTCTCTGCTTCCTTCTTATCGATGCCCTCTGCGGTCAGCGCGATGCCCTGCGAGGTGCCCTTTTCGGTCTTCTCCTCAGCCTTTTCAGCCTTTGCGGCGGAGGCAACGGCAGCTGCAGCAGCTACGGGGGCGGCAGCAGCGGCAAGCGCAGGGGCTACAGAGGCGCTCTTGGCGGGCTCGTCTTCCTCAGAAGCAGTGCCTTCAGCCACGAGGTTCTCAACTTCAGAGTCCTCAACCTCGGTAGCGGTTGCTACCGGTGCGGGGGTCTCCTCTTCGGCTTCTACCGCTACGCTTTCTTCGACAGAGCTTTCTTCCGTAGCAGGCTCTTCCGCAGCGGAGGCATCGAAGATCAGCTCGGCGGTGTTCTCCTCTTCAGCGTCGAAGTCCTCAGCCTCGAGCGACTCAGAGACGGACACTTCGTGCTTCTCCTCAACGGACACAGCGGAGAGCAGCTCGGTCTCTTCAGAGACCGCGCTTTCTTCCTCAGTAAGTTCAGATGCCAGCAGCTCGGGCGCCTCAACGACAGCCTCAATCGGCTCTTCCTCAACAGCGGCAGCAGGCTCAGCGGCTTCTGCTACAACAGCGGTGAGGTCAACGGTTTCTTCAGCTTCAGCGGCCTCAAAAATTTCGGGTGCTTCGGTATCGGAAACCTCGGTAGGCTCAGTAGCCTCGGCATCTTCGGTAGCTTCGGCGGAGTCTGCTACCTCAGCAGCTACCTCATCAGCAGTAGCTTCTTCAGCGATTACCTCATCGGAAGCGACCTCGCCGAAAGTCTCCTCTTCGCTGTCGAGGGTGATGCCCAGTCGAGCAGCGTAGGCGGCAGCCAAATCATCCAAACCGGCATTCTGCGCCTCGGTCACGGCGGCATGGGTGCGGGCAGCCTTCATGTCTTCTACGGTCAGGGAGTCCTCAGCATCTGCGGATGCTTCCTCAGCTGCAGACTCAGATGCAGAATGAGCGTTCTCAGACTTGTTCTCGGAAGCTTCTACAACAGCTTCGACAACCTCAAGCTCTTCGCGGCCCTCTGCCTCGCCTGCAGTATCTGCATCGGCCTCCGCATCCTCAACGGCAGTATCCTCAGAGGCAGCATCTTCGGTGTTCTGAGCACGCAGAGCACGCAGGTGCTCCTCAAAATGGGAACGTGCATCCTCTGCAGCGTCCTTAGGCTCCTGCTCCTCGACAGATGCGTCCTCAGCTTCAGCTTCTTCGTCATCGCGCAGGAACGCGGGGGTAGCGGGCTTGGGCGCCTCAGCAACCGGGGCGGCGTCTTCTTCGACGTCCTGGTCCTCAGCTACCTGCTCGGCCTCAACAGGCTCCTCAGATCCCTGGGGGAAAGCACCAAGCGCAGCCAGCAGGCTACGACGCTCCTGCTCCTCAACCTGTTCCTCGGTCAGTTCATCAGCAGCGGAAGATTCTTCAACCTTCTCATCGCCGTTCAGGAGGGCACGCTTGAGGTCCTCAACAGCGCGGTGCTCTTCGTTCTGCTCTTCGTCGTTGTTCTGCTGGCGTGCGCTTTCAGACTTCACGAAGCGGCGCAGGGAGTCCTCCCACTGCTGCTGTTCCATAATCTTTTCGCTCAGTCGTGCGCTCTTGGGGGCGTCTTTGCCTGCCTGTTCCTTCTGGACCTTAGCAGTTTCGGCGCTCTGTTCTTCGCGCGACTGTTCATCCAACTTCTTCTTGCCGATTCCAAAGAAGCTCATTGGGTGTCCTCCTCCGGCGTGCGCCGTGTGATGATGCGCCATCTCCTTCATCCCCCGCAGGTGTGTGGGCACGGGGTCCAGAACATGACGCAAATGTCCTCATAATCCTTTTAATTCTATCGCGTGCATAGAGTTTCACCCCGCTACTCAGTGAGAGGTAACGGGGTGAAACTTGTACAGTTTTCAAGGCTTAACGCGGCTATAGCGTTGCGCTTTCAAGACTGCAGAATAAGCTTTCGAAAAGCTCTTTAGCGTGCCTCATCGCGGATGGGGTTCGCCGCCTTCGCCGCCTTCGCCAGCTCAAAACGGACAGCGCGCAGTGCGGTTGCCGCCATAACACGCACACCAATGCCAATCGCCTGCTCGCTCGGGGCGTAATCACCCTGATGCAGATCGTAGGTAGGATCGCCGGGGGCGCGGGTACCCAGACGGAACATGGAGCCGGGAACTTCCTGCAGCATCCAGGCGAAGTCTTCACCGCCCATGGACTGCTCAACCAGCACAATGGAGTCTTCGCCCAGTTCGGCGCGAGCCGCGTTCTCCAGCATGGTGGTTTCCAGGTCGGTATTGACGACCGGGGGCACGCCGCGGATGTGTTCCACACGCGCCTTCACTCCGAAGGGCACGGCGACCTGCTCAATCACTTCGTCCAGCATGTTGCCTGCCTGACGCCACACCTCAACGTCCAGGCAACGCATGGTGCCCGCCAGGTAGCCCTCGGCGGGAATAGCGTTGGGAGCGACACCAGCACTGACCTGGCCCCAGGCGACCAGCACGCCCGAACGCACGTCGGTACGGCGGGTCAAGACTGCGGGAACCTGCACAGCAATCTGGCTCATGGCGTAAATGAGGTCCTCGGTCAGGTGCGGGCGGGAAGTATGGCCGCCGTGACCGCTCAGATGAATCTTGATGGTGTCAGATGCGCTGGTAATCGCGCCGATGCGGGTACCAATCTGACCCAGGTCCACCTTCGGGTCGCAGTGCAGAGCAAAAGCACGCGGAATGTCCTTGAGCAGACCCTGAGCAATCATCTGCACGGCACCGCCGGGAAGCTGCTCCTCAGCGGGCTGGAAGAGAATACGGACGCTACGGCCCAGCGGGGTCTTCTCGTTCAGCTCGTGCAGTGCCAACGCCACACCGAGCATAACGGTCTGGTGAATATCGTGACCGCAGGCGTGCATCACGCCGGGGACGGTGGAAGCGTAGGGCAGACCGGTCTGCTCAACAATGGGCAGAGCATCAATATCGGCGCGCAGAGCCACGGCGAAGGGGCCGCTTCCAATATCGACGTAGCAGCCGGTGCCTTCGCAGGCGACGGGGTTCATGCCGGCTTCTCGCAGTCGGTTCATGAGGCGCTCAGTGGTTGCGATTTCGCGGAAGGAAAGTTCCGGGTTGGCGTGCACTTCGCGGCGGAACTGCACAAGGGTACCCATCATGCGCTCCACCCAGTCATCGAAGACGGGGGTGGACAAATCGTAGCGAGAATTAGCGAAAACCATACACAGTAGAATAACGCCGCCCGCCGGGGTTTACCTACCTACTCCCCCTTTCTGACAGCCCTCGAGAATATCTATGACTTTATGACAGATTGTGAAGAGTTTTTGTGCGCACCGAAGCCTCCGAAAATGCGCTGCTCCATCATTAACCCTCAACCCTTTTCTGTCAAACGATTCAAGCCGCCACCCGGTGTGGGTGACGGCTTGAATCGTCAATGCTGTATCAGCTGATACCGCGTGCTCCGATTAGAGCGAGCGGCTCAGGATTGCCTGCTTCACCTCGGCGATAGCCTTAGTGATCTGGATGCCACGGGGGCAAGCCTCGGTGCAGTTGAAGGTGGTACGGCAGCGCCATACGCCTTCCTTGTCGTTGAGGATCTCCAGACGCAGGTCGCCTGCATCATCGCGCGAGTCGAAGATGAAGCGGTGTGCGTTCACGATAGCGGAGGGGCCGAAGTACTGACCGTCGGTCCAGAAGACCGGGCAGGACGAGGTACATGCTGCACAGAGGATGCACTTGGTGGTGTCATCGAAACGTGCACGGTCCTCAATGGTCTGCAGGCGCTCACGCTCAGGCTCGTTCGAGTCGTTGATGAAGAACGGCATGATTTCGCGGTATGCCTGGAAGAAGGGCTCCATGTCAACGATGAGGTCCTTTTCGCAGGGCAGACCCTTGATGGGCTCAACGGTAATCGGCTTGGACAGGTCAAGGTCCTTCAGCAGGGTCTTGCAAGCCAGGCGGTTACGGCCGTTGATGCGCATTGCGTCCGAGCCACAGATGCCGTGTGCACAGGAGCGGCGGAAGGAAACGGAACCGTCTACTTCCCACTTGATCTTGTGCAGAGCATCCAGCACGCGGTCGGTGCGGTACATGGTCAGCGGGAATTCATCCCAGTATGCCTCGGAGGAAACTTCCGGGTTGTAGCGACGAATCTTGATGACCACATCGTAGGTGGGGATGGAGTCGGAGTCGCCGCCGGTCATACCTTCAAACAGCTTGACGGATTCCGGTTCGGGGAGTTCGTTTTCAGCCATTTTAGTACTTACGCTCCTTCGGCTCGTAGCGGGTGTAGACAACGGGCTTGGTTTCGAATCGCAGGCCCTTCACACCCTCAAACTCAGATTCGGGGTCGAGGTAGACCATCGAGTGCTCCATGAAGTTGACATCGTCACGCTTGGGGAAGTCCTCACGGTAGTGACCACCACGGGATTCCTTACGGTGCAGTGCACCAACGGACATGACCTTTGCCAGCTCAATCAGGAAGCCGAGCTCAACAGCCTCAAGCAGGTCGAGGTTGAAGCGCTTGCCCTTGTCCTGGATGGAGATGTTCTTGTAACGCTCTTCCAGCTCAGCGATGGTTGCCAGTGCTGCACGGATGGTTTCGTCGGTACGGAACACCTGCATGTCAGCTTCCATAGCCTTCTGCAGGTCTGCGCGGATAGCGCCGACCTTCTCGGTGCCCTTGCCCTCGAGGATGCCGTTGAGCATGTTGAGAACGCGATCTGCTGCGTCGTCCGGAACCGGTACGAACTCAGCGGTTGCTGCGTACTCTGCAGCCTTGCGGCCTGCACGCTTACCGAACACGTTGATGTCCAGCAGGGAGTTGGTGCCCAGACGGTTTGCACCGTGGACGGACACGCAAGCAACCTCACCAGCTGCGTAGAGGCCGGGGATGGTCTCCTTGCTGTTGTGGTAGACCTCGGTCTCGTTGTTGGTGGGGATACCGCCCATTGCGTAGTGCGCGGTGGGGAACACCGGGATGGGCTGGTGGTGCGGTTCCACAGCCAGGTAGGTACGAGCGAACTCGGTGATGTCCGGCAGCTTCTCGTCAATGTGCGAGGGCTCCAGGTGGGTCAGGTCCAGCAGCACGTAGTCCTTGTGGGGACCGCAGCCGCGGCCTTCGCGCACCTCGTTTGCCATTGCACGTGCCACGATATCGCGGGGTGCGAGGTCCTTAATGGTGGGTGCGTAGCGCTCCATGAAGCGCTCACCGTCAGCGTTACGGAGAATACCGCCTTCACCACGAGCACCCTCGGTGACGAGAATGCCCAGACCAGCCAGGCCGGTCGGGTGGAACTGAACGAATTCCATGTCCTCCAGGGGCAGGCCTGCACGCAGTGCGATAGCCATGCCGTCACCGGTGAGGGTGTGTGCGTTGGAGGTGGTCTTGAAGATCTTGCCACAGCCGCCGGATGCGAAGATCACGGACTTAGCCTGGAAGACGTGAACCTCGCCGGTTGCCAGGTCGTAGGAGACGACGCCGGCGGGGCGGGGCTTGCCCTCTTCATCCTTGACCAGAATCAGGTCGAGAACGTAGAACTCGTTGTAGAACTCCACATTGTGGCGAACGCAGTTCTGGTAGAGGGTCTGCAGAATCATGTGGCCGGTACGGTCAGCTGCATAGCATGCGCGGCGCACAGCAGCCTTACCGTGGTCACGGGTGTGACCGCCGAAGCGGCGCTGGTCAATGCGGCCTTCGGGGGTTCGGTTGAAGGGAAGACCCATCTTTTCCAGGTCGAGCACAGCGTCAATAGCTTCCTTAGCCATGATTTCTGCTGCGTCCTGGTCAACCAGGTAGTCGCCACCCTTGACGGTGTCAAAGGTGTGCCACTCCCAGTTATCCTCTTCAACGTTAGCCAGAGCGGCGCACATGCCACCCTGTGCTGCGCCGGTGTGGGAGCGGGTGGGGTATAGCTTGGTCAGTACCGCGGTGCGAACTCGCTGGCCGGCCTCAATGGCGGCACGCATACCTGCGCCACCGGCACCGACGATCACTACATCGTACTTATGTACCTGCATGATGTTCTTTCTGTGTTTTAGATGTTGTCGTTTGTCTCGAATACGTCGCCGTTAGCGTGCCGAGCAGAAGCTGGGGAGCAGTTCAGCCGCTGCGCCGGAGGGGCAGGGGTCGAACGCGAAGATGGTGAGGGTACCAATCAGCAGGACGAATGCGCATGCAGCAAAGAGGATAACCTTCAGCCAAACGCGCAGGCGGTCCTTCTCAGCGTAGTCATCGATGATGACGCGGATGCCGTTTGCACCGTGCAGCATAGCCAGCCAGAGCAGCAGCAGATCCCAGACCTGCCAGAAGGGGTTCGCCCACTTGCCGCCCACGAAGCCGAAGTCGATGGCGTGGATGCCGTCGCCGACCATGAGGTTGGAGAAGAGGTGGCCGAAAATCAGCACGATGAGTACGACGCCGGACAGGCGCATACCGAGCCAAGCGAACATCTCAAAGTTGTTGCGCTTGGAGGAGGAGCGGTTGTACTTTACGCCGTCGATGCGGTTATCGCGCAGACGGGGTACATAGGTGCGGGGCTTAAGCGGAGTAGCCATAGTTTAGTGACCTCCCATGTGCGAGAAAACGATCGGCAGGTGACGTGCGGCGAAGCCAGCGACGGTAATTGCCCAGAGGAAAAGCACAACCCAAAGAATCTTGATGTGCGTGTAGGTTGCCTTCTGGCTGATTTCGACGTTGCCATCCTTGTTCTTCGCCTGGATGTGCTCCACATGCGAGTTGGTTGCCTTACCCCAGAAGTCGATGAGGATAATGCGAATACCGTTGAACGCGTGGTAGACGATGGCGGCGACAAGCGCGGTCTCACCCAGACCCATGATGGGGTTCTTGTACAGGCTCAGTACGCCGTTGTAGGCCTCCGGGGAGATACGCACGACGGCAGTATCCAGGATGTGTACAAGAAGGAAGAAGAAAATCGCGATACCGGTAATGCGATGAGCAACCCAGGACCACATGCCCCAGCGGCCGCGGTAAAGGGTTCCTTTAGAACCATTCAACACTGAATAACCTCCTGCTGCGACGGCGAGCGTCTGGGTTCTGGTACCGCATTTTTAGGCCCCAGCTTCCAGGCACAGCTGTGTGCTCACCGACTGCTTTTTGTTCGTCTGTTACTTCCAAGATATCAGGTAAATTCACAGCTTACTGACACCCTGTTTAGGGTTTTTTTACAGGTTCTAAAAGGGAATTAGAACATGTTTTTATTGCGATATCGCCTACTCCCCTGTGTTTATGCGGAACTTACCTAAACCTAACCTCAAGCAACGCCTAAATGAGAGTCACCTGACACTTTTTTGTTAAAACCTAAAAGAATTCGATATATGACAAATTCACCCGCTATTCTTGAAGCGATGAATACTGCACTCACTCGATTCCGCCCGCTCATTCCCGCCGGCGGTGTTGGCTCGCGTTTGTGGCCTCTATCCCGCGCGCACGCCCCGAAATTCCTGCTCGACCTCACCTCGTCGGGCAATTCCCTGTTGCGTGACACCTATGACCGTCTCATCGACCTCAGCAACGGTTCCGTCATGGTGGTTACCGGCACTTCGCACGCCAATGCGGTCACCCAGCAGATTCCTGAACTGCGTGCCGCTGACCTGGTGCTGGAGCCCTCCCCCAAGGATTCGGCTGCAGCTATCGGCCTGGCTTGCGCTATCATCCACCGCCGCGAACCGGACGCCATCATTGGCTCCTTCGCAGCTGACCACGTGATCAGCCCCGTGGATGAATTCCACCGTGTTGTGACCGAAGCTGTCATCACCGCGGCAACCGGCAAGATTGTCACCATCGGCATTACTCCCACCGAGCCCTCCAGCGCGTTTGGCTACATTCACGCCAGCGAGCCCCTGGGCATCGAGGGTGCACCCAACGCTCACGCCGTGGACACCTTCGTGGAGAAGCCCGATACCGCCACCGCACAGAAGTACCTGGACTCCGGTGAGTACACCTGGAACGCAGGTATGTTCGTGGCACCGGCGGCCCTGATGCTCAAGCACCTCGAGGCGAACGAGCCCGAGCTGTACGCGGGCATCATGGAGATTGCTAACGCTTGGGACACCCCCGAGCGTGAGGCTGTTATGGACCGCGTTTGGGAGACCCTGCCGAAGACCGCTATCGACTACGCTGTGGCTGAGCCCGCAGCGGCAGCAGGCGACGTCGCAATGGTTCCCGGTTCCTTCAGCTGGGACGACGTTGGAGACTTCGACGCTGTGGCACGCCTGAACACCGAGAAGAGCGGCGAAGAGCTGACCATTCTCGGCGAGAAGGATAACGTCATCAACCACGGTTGCTCCGGCATTATTGTCGCGAACACTGACCGTAAGATCTCTATCATTGGCCTCGACGACATCGTTGTGGTGGATACCCCCGATGCTCTGTTGGTCGCTCCGCGCTCCAAGGCACAGGCTGTCAAGGACGCTGTGGGCGAGATCAAGGCACGAGGCCTGAACAACCTCCTCTAAATTTTTGGCTCTGAGTAGATAGCCCCGCGCAGTTAGCCCCACACAGTTAGCCCCGCGCGAGTGCTTGAATCCTGCTCGAGCACAAGATACCTCTAGAAACCGGTTCTCTTCTTTTCAGAAGGGAGCCGGTTTTCTTATGCCCCGATGATTATGCTCCGATGGGTCATTGGGTCATTTCGCGGGTGGATTCAAGACTTTTCCCTAGTGGGAGCGTGGAAGGTTGTTTCCTGCGGCCAAGCAGGGGATGGCACGCCTTACTCACCCCGCGTAGACTGCACATCCAGAGTCTGATACACACCGAGAACCACCCCTTATAGAGAACCATTCTCATGTTAGCCTTAGTAGATGCACATGACTCGTAAGTTTTTCCTCACCCGCGCCGGCGCACTCGGCGCAGTAGCCGCCCTCGCCCTGACCGCATGCGGCGCCCAGAACGCCCAGACTAGCCAGAACGCACAGACTAGCCCCAGCGCCTCCACCTCCGCGAGCGCAACCCCCGCACCCATCACCGAAGGTAAGGGTCCGGCAAGCCGCGTCGCCATCACCTACGACGGTGGCGTGCTCGTCTACGACGCCAAGGACATGAAGCTGCTCGCAGACATCCCCAAGGAAGGCTTCCTGCGCCTCTCCGACGCTGGCGATAACCGCCACCTCGTCGTCGCAGACGGCAACAGCTACACCTTCCTGGACACCGGCGTATGGTCCGTAGCGCACGGCGACCACTCGCACTACTACACCACCGCACCGTCCCTGTCTTCGCTGTCTCTCGCGGCTGACCACACCGGTCACGTCATCAAGGACAACGGCAAGGTTGCGGCATTCGCTGACGGTACCGGCTCCTTCGCCGTGTACGACCCGGCGAAGCTGACCCACGATAAGCGCACTGCTTCCTCCCTGGAGACCACCACCGTCACCCTGCCCAAGCCGCACCACGGCTTCGCAATCCCGCTGCCCAACGACCAGTACCTGGTTGCGGTCGGCGACTCGAAGACCCGCACCGGTGCCGCTGTTGTGGACGCACAGGGCAAGACCGTCACCGAGAGCCCCGCCTGCCCCGGCGTTCACGGTGAAGCCATCGCCAAGGACGGCGCGTTCTCCATCGGTTGCACCGACGGCGCGCTGATCTACAAGGACGGCAAGTTCACCAAGATCACCAACCCCGAAGACCCCTACTCGCGTTCCGGTAACCAGGCTGGCAAGGCTGACTCCCAGTACGTTCTGGCGGACTACAAGACCGACAAGGACGCCAAGCTGGAGCGCCCCGAGAAGTTCTCCATTATCGACACCGTTGCAGCAACCCGCACCGTCTACTCCCTGCCTTCTGGCGTGAGCTACACCTTCCGTTCGCTGGCTCGCGGCCCCCAGGGTGAAGCACTGTTGCTGACCACCGACGGCAAGCTGCGCGTCTTCGACCCGGCAACCGGCGCCGAGCTGGGCTCCGTACAGCTCATGGAGGCGTGGACCGAGTCTGAGACCTGGCAGGATGAGCGTCCGGCACTGTGGGTAGACGGTAAGACCGCCTACGTGACCGACCCGGCGACCAAGAAGCTCATTGCGGTGTCCCTGTCGAACCCAGCAGCGCCGAAGGAGCTGATGAGCGTGGAACTTCCGAAGACCCCGAACGAGATTCTGGGTGTCTCTTCCTCGAACGCTGCACCGGTTGAGGCTGAGGCGCACGGCTCTGCTTCCTCCTCGGCTTCGGCTGACGCGCACGAGTCCGGCGAGGGCCACTCCCACTAGGACTCTCACGCTGAGATAACTCTCTCTGAAATAACCCTCTCTGGGATAAACCTAGCGAAAAACGCAAAGAGAGATGCGACCGATAACTTATCGGCCGCATCTCTCTTTGTGTATGCCAGGTTTATACGCAAGCTACTAACGTAGCGGCAGAACGCTGATTTCTTCCCAGTCCTGCCCGTCGTAGGAGTAGCAGTGCAGGTGATCCACGGTGAAGGTACGCTGCTCGGCGGGCAGAGCGTCAAACACCTCACGGGCGTGATCAACCTGCTCCTGCGTGAGCCCGTGACCTAAGGTCACGTGCGGCACATAGGGGAAGGAGGCCGCACCGGTGCCGAATAGCTCAACCAGCTTCTGGTGAATCTGCTCGAACTCGGTCTTGCCCGCCTCCAGGTTCAGGTATTCCACCTCGGTGACCGGGCGGAAGGAGTGCACCGAACCCCAGCGTGCCTCAAAACGCGGCGTGTCCAGCGCCTCGCGGAACTGGGGGGACTGCACCGTAGCCAGGAGAGCCTCGGTCAGCTCCGTCAGGTACACGGTCACGTGGGTGCTGATAGGCGCCACCGCATCACCGGCTACCGCGCGCTTCCACTCTTCCAGGCGCTGAACATTCTCACCGCTCACGTGCGCAATAACGCTCAGGTAGCGGCGGCCAGGTTTCAGGGTCGGGGATACAGGAGCCGTCGTGGGGCTCGAAGAGTTCTCTTGTGCTGTCATCTCAATCGTGCAGGTCATGCGGCGCCTCAGCCGAACTGGCTGAACAGCGCGCTAGATTGCGGCGGCAGGCAGGAAGCCAACCTTCTTGTACACGTTCTCAATGGTGACCGTAGCGATTTCGCGGGCAGCGGATGCGCCCACAGCCAGCAGGCGGTCCAGCTCGGCGGGGTCGTCCATCAGCTCGAGGGTACGCTCACGCACCGGGGTGAGGCGCTCCACCACGATATCGGCAAGGTCAACCTTCAGGTGGCCGTACATCTTGCCCTCGTAGCGTGCCACGATCTCGTCGATGCTCTCGCCGGTCATTGCCGAGTAGATGGAGAGCAGGTTGGAGACGCCGGGCTTAGCCTCGCGGTCGTAGGCGATGACGGAGCCGTCATCGGTCACGGCGGACTTAATCTTCTTCTGGGTTACCTTGGGGGTGTCCAGAAGCTTGATCAGGCCCTTGTCGGTGGCTGCAGACTTGGACATCTTCGAGGTCGGGTCCTGCAGGTCGTAAATCTTAGCGGTTTCCTTCAGGATCACCGGCTCGGGCACCACGAAGGTCTCACCGAAACGGGAGTTGAAGCGCTGAGCCAGGTTACGGGTCAGCTCCAGGTGCTGACGCTGGTCCTCACCCACGGGCACGCCGTCCACCTGGTAGAGCAGGATGTCGGCAGCCATCAGAATCGGGTAGGTGAACAGACCCACGGAGGCGTTCTCAGCGCCCTGCTTCTGGGACTTGTCCTTGAACTGGGTCATACGGGACGCCTCACCAAAGCCGGTGAAGCAGTTCAGAACCCACGCCAGCTGGGCGTGCTCGGGCACGTGCGACTGCACGAACAGCGGGGTGCGGGTCGGGTCAATGCCGGAGGCGATGTACTGCGCCGCGGTCAGGCGGGTACGCTCACGTAGCTCCTCGGGGTCCTGAGGAACGGTGATGGCGTGCATATCCGGGATGAAGAACAGGCATTCGTTATTCGGGTCCTCCTGCAACGCCACCCAGTTGTTCACAGCACCAATGTAGTTACCCAGGTGCATCGAATCAGCCGACGGCTGCGCACCCGAGTAGATACGTGCCTTCTGCTGAGAGGCGTTAGGGATGAGGGACTTATCCTGCTTCTTTTCGTCTGCCATAGTTATTTCCTGTGCAGTTCTTCCTGTGCGGTGCTGCGGACAGTGCAGCACATCTTCAAAAACTTATCTGTACGCGCAGTCCGCGTCTTACTCACCGATGCGGTAGTCAACCACGAGCGGTGCGTGATCACTGAAACGCTCATCGTAGCTTGCCGCGCGGTCCACGACCGCCTCCACGGCGCTTTCGGCGAGCGCCGGGGTCGCCATGTGGTAGTCGATACGCCAGCCTGCGTCATTATCGAACGCCTTACCGCGGTAAGACCACCAGGTGTAGGGGCCGGGCACCTGACCGGCCAGCTCACGAGCCACATCACGGTAGCCGATATCGCCGAAGAAGCGGTCAAAGTAGGCGCGTTCCTCCGGCAGGAAGCCGGCACGCTTCTGGTTAGCCTTCCAGTTCTTAATGTCCAGCTCAGTGTGGCCCACATTCAAATCACCCACGATGAGCACGTGATCGGAGTGCTTAGCCAGCTCAGGCATGCGCACCAGCATGCGCTCCAGGAAGCGGTACTTATCGTCCTGCTTCTGGGTGCCGACCTCACCGGAGTGAACGTAGGCGCTGACCACGGTCAGGGTCTTACCGTTGGGCAGAACGTAGTCCGCCTCAACCCAGCGGCCCGAATCGTCAAAGTACTCTTCGCCAATATTCGAGCGGGTCGCCACCGGCTGGTTCTCCAGGACTTCACCGGCTGAGTTCGGGGTGCGGCGGGTCGCCACCAGCACTCCGGCCCGGCCCTTCGCGGCAGCCTCCGCGTGCAGGATATGCCACTGGGATTCATCCAGCAGCTCACGCACGATAGCGTCGGGGGCGCGTACCTCCTGCAGGCAGAGAATGTCGATGTCACGGCTCGCCAGCCACGCCGCCATATCCTTCTTATAGGCGGCTCGGATACCGTTCACATTCACGCTCGCCACGCGAAGCAGACCGCTCGGGCGCGGTGCAGGGGTGTTAGAAAAATGCATAGTCTTAATTATGCCAGTTTGAGGGAAGAGAAATTTTCACTCGTGCGCGTTTTTTCTCTGGCTGAACGGTAAACTATTGGGTGATGAATTCACACTCCTCACAGACCACCGACCACGGTGCCCCCTCACCTTCTGCGGGCACCACCGCATCCGAAAGTACCGCTCACAACGCTGAGAGCCGCTACGAGCTACCCCCGATTCCCGGCCCGAAGTACGAGCAGGTTATCCACTACATTGAGCAGCGCTACATTATTCCCGGCAAGCCCGGCGATAAGCTACCCACCGAACGCATGATTCAGCAGAACTTTGGGGTGAGCCGCCAGACGGTTCGTAGCGCCCTGAAGGTTCTGATTGAACGCGGCCTGCTCTACAACGTGCAGGGCTCGGGCACCTACGTTGCCGAGCGCACCGACGCCACCTACATTCCGCGCGTGGGCACCTTCGTTGACGATATGCGCCGCCGCGGCTTTGAGGGCTCCACCCGCATGATTGCGACCCGCTGGATGGACGCCACCGAAGAGATCTCCACCCACCTGTCCGTGCCAGTGGGCGAGCAGGTGCTGTTCGTGCGCCGTCTGCGTCTTGCCGACCAGGAAGTCATTGGCTTTGAGCGTTCCTATTTTGTGAAGGCCGCTGCAAGCAGCATCCTGGACGCTATGATGGCGGAAATGTCCGGCGCTTCGAGCTCCTTCGACCAGCTTGCCGACACCCCCAACGCCATTAAGCACGCCCGCGTACGTACCAGCGCAGCGCTCTTCACCGACGCCGACGCCGAAGCGTTCAACCACCAGGTTCCCGTGGGTGAGGCGGCGTTCAAGGTCTGCGCGACCGGCTACACCGAAGAAGGTAGCCCGGTCGAGTACTCAGAGACCCTGTACCTTGCCGACGCCTACTTCTACGAGATGATTCTCTAGCATCTGCCTTTTCTCGTGTGATGACAGTGTGAAGGGCGGTGCCCCGGTAGATTGTTCTACCGGGGCACCGCCCTTTTGAATTATCGGCTCTGAATCAGCTCTGAAATATTGCGAGCCTTATGCCGCCTGACGCTCCGCAGTCTCCACCACGTTCACCAGCAGCTCCGCGCGGGTCATCGGGCCCACACCGCCGGGGTTCGGCGAAACCCAGGACGCCTTCTGCGCAGCCTCCGGGGAGACATCGCCGAAGAGCTTCTTCTTGCCGGTCTCCGGGTCCTCCGCGCGGGACACACCAACGTCCAGCAGGATTGCACCGTCCTTGACCTGGTGAGCCTTCAGCACGTGCGGAACACCCACAGCGGCAACAATGACGTCGGCCTCGCGCAGCACCTCGTCCAGGTTCTCGGTACCGGTGTGCGCCAGGGTCGCGGTCGCGTTCACCTCACGGCGGGTCAGCAACAGACCCAGCGGGCGGCCCACGGTAATGCCACGGCCGAGCACCACAACGTTCTTACCGTTCCAGTCGATGCCGTGGCGCTTGACCAGCTCAATGACACCGTTGGGGGTGCAGGGCAGCGGGGAATCCAGCGGCTCAGAAACGTTCAGCACGAGCTTGCCGAGGTTGGTCGGGTGCAGGCCGTCAGCGTCCTTCTCGGGGGCGATGCGCTCCAGCACGCGGTTGGTGTCCAGGTGCTTGGGCAGGGGCAGCTGCACAATGTAACTGGTGCACGCCGGGTCGTTGTTCAGCTTGTCAATCTCTGCGTCGAGCTCTTCCTGAGTGATGTCACCGGGCAGGTCCACGCGAATGGAGTTAATACCGATCTCTGCGCAGTCGCGGTGCTTAGCGCCCACGTACGAACGGGATGCGGGGTCGTCACCGACCAGGACGGTACCCAGGCCGGGGGTAATACCCTTAGCCTTGAGCGCCTCGACGCGCTCCTTCAGCTCTTCCTTGATGGCTGCGGCGGTTGCGTTACCGTCTAGAATCTGGGGCATTGTTTTTCCTTCCATAGGTTGCGGCGGGGTTCGCCGAAACGGACGGTCTGTGTGTTGAGTTCTAGGGTGTGTGCCCAGGAGGTACCGCTCCCCCACTACGTCCCGTAACGGATGTAGCGGGCAGGGCGGTAAAAGTATCAGGGCGAAATAACCCCGCCCGCTCAGCACCCGCGGGGGATGGTGAGCGAACGGGGTCATTCATGGGTCTACCAGTTCTCGCTACCCTGGTAGAGGGGGTACTTGGCGCACAGCGCCTCAACGCGGGCACGCAGCGCAGCGATGTCCGGGTTCGGCAGCAGTACGGAAGCGATAATGTCGGCCACCTCGGTGAAGCCCTCAGCGTCGAAGCCGCGGGTCGCCAGCGCGGGGGTACCGATACGCAGACCGGAGGTCACCATCGGCGGGCGCGGGTCATTCGGCACGGCGTTACGGTTGACGGTAATACCGGCATCGTGCAGCAGGTCCTCTGCTTCCTTGCCGTTGAGGGCGTGGTCGCGCAGGTCAACGAGCACCAGGTGAACGTCGGTACCGCCCGAGGCAATCGCAACGCCGGCGTCCTTCACGTCCTGCTGCAGCAGGCGGTTCGCCAGGATCTGTGCACCCTCAACGGTGCGCTTCTGACGGTCCTTGAATGCCTCAGATGCGGCAACCTTGAACGCGGTAGCCTTCGCAGCGATCACGTGCATGAGCGGGCCGCCCTGCTGACCGGGGAACACTGCGGAGTCAATCTTCTTCTTCAGCTCCTCGGTGCAGAGGATGAAGCCGGAGCGGGGACCGCCCAGGGTCTTGTGCACGGTGGAGGAGACCACGTGTGCGTGCGGAACGGGGTTCGGGTGCAGACCCGCAGCCACCAGGCCCGCGAAGTGAGCCATGTCCACCCACAGGTATGCGCCGATTTCGTCAGCAATCGCGCGGAACGCAGCGAAGTCCAGCTGACGGGGGTACGCGGACCAGCCGGCAATAATCAGCTTGGGGCGCTCGGCAAGAGCCAGTTCACGCACCTGCTCCATGTCAACGCGGCCGGACTCGTCCACGCTGTACGCCACAACGTTGTACAGCTTGCCGGAGACGTTCAGCTTCATGCCGTGGGTCAGGTGGCCACCGTGTGCCAGGGACAGACCCATGATGGTGTCGCCGGGGTTCAGCAGTGCGTGCATAACGGCGTTGTTCGCCTGCGCACCGGAGTGGGGCTGAACGTTGGCATGCTCGGCGCCGAAGAGTTCCTTCACACGGGAAATAGCGAGGGACTCAACGATGTCGACGAATTCGCAGCCGCCGTAGTAGCGGCGGCCGGGGTAACCCTCAGCGTACTTGTTGGTCAGTACCGAGCCCTGGCTTTCGAGGACGGCACGGGGGACGAAGTTCTCGGATGCAATCATCTCGAGGGTGTTCTGCTGGCGCTTGCGCTCCAGCTCAATGGCTTCTGCAACCTCGGGGTCGAGGTCGGCGAGGGGCATCTCGAGGATCTTCTGCTCGGACATTACGCTCCTGGGAGTGTTTTTGCGTTATCTTCGGTCGCTCATCATCGGGGTTGCCGCGGCGTACGCCGGGCGGTCTTTAGGAGGCGGCGCGCGCCTCCAGCTGAAAACCCTGAATGAAAAAATATGAGCTACACCTCATAATACCGTAAAGCCCGCTTTCCTTCGAGAAGGAAAACGGGCTTTACAAAGCATCACGATGAAGTTTTACGCCACCACAGCAGGGCGCATAAACCGCCCTTCAGGCTTATCGGCGGTAGCTACGCGGGTCTACAAACCCTACGCCTGACGCAGGATAGCGGAAGCATACTCCAGGTACGCCTCGCGAGCGCTCTCCTTCTTACCGCCAGCGACCAGCTGGGTCTGCACCACGTAACCGGTCAGCACCGACAGCACCGCGGCACCGATAACGGTCAGCCACTCTTCAAGCTCCTCTTCGGTGAAGTCCAGCTCAGCGGCACCCCAGGCGCGGTAGCGTTCCAGGGACTGATCGCGCAGGTAGCTCAGCTGTTCAGACACCACGGTCGCCAGCTGCGGCATTGCCACAGCCTCGCCCCAGGTGACGAGCAGGTGACGGCGAATCTTGGGGGTGTCCAGCACCTTCAGGCACCCGAACACGTAATCCCAGGGCTGTTCGGCGCGGATGCGGTCGAAAGGCGCCATGTCCATGCGGGCTGCCGCCAGGATAATCTCATCCTTGGAAGAGAAGTGGTTATAAATCGCTCCGGCAGACAGGCCGGTGGCCGCAATAATGTCGCTCATCGAAGCCTTCTGATAACCGTGCTTGATGAAGCATTCGCGGGCGGTCTCTACAATCTGAGAACGCCTGTTCTTTTTGTATTCTTCGCTGACTTTAGGCACATCCTAATCCTAGCGAACTTTTAGCCAATCCGTGCGCATCCCGGTCGCCGTTGACGCGCCCTCGTGCGCAAATTCGGCGCAAAATAGAGCAAAAATTCTATAAATACGACTGCCCACAATACGGATGTCCAGCACGGATACCCCAATGCAGACACCCCAGGTGGAGAGCACGAAAAAGCGGGGCATCCCAGGCTCACCCAAAGGTTCACCCAAGAATGCCCCGCTCACAGCGGGTAGCTCAGCGCAGACTGAGCCCGCTACACATTTTTAGTGGAAGAAGTGGCGGGTACCGGTCAGGTACATGGTCACGCCAGCAGCCTTAGCCGCCTCGATAACTTCCTCGTCGCGGATCGAACCGCCCGGGTGCACGACGGCACGCACACCGGCGTCCAGCAGCACCTGCAGGCCGTCAGCGAAGGGGAAGAACGCATCGGATGCGGCAACCGCACCGCGGGCACGCTCGTTACCTTCACCGCCGAGAGTGTTCGCACGCTCCACCGAGAGCTTGCAGGAATCCACGCGGTTCACCTGGCCCATGCCGATGCCCACAGCGGCACCGTTATTAGCCAGCAGAATAGCGTTGGACTTGGGCGAACGCAGTGCACGCCACGCGAACTCGAGGTCACGCAGGGTTGCCTCGTCAGCTGCCTCACCGGCAACCAGGGTCCAATTCTTCGGGTCGTCGCCCTCAGCCTGCAGGCGGTCAGCCTCCTGGAAGAGTGCGCCACCGGAAATGGGGCGGTACTCGATAGCATCGCGGGCAAAGCCCTCGGGCAGAACCAGCAGGCGCAGGTTCTTCTTCTCGCGCAGGATCTCCAGCGCCTCAGGCTCGAAGCCGGGAGCCACAATCACCTCAGTGAAGATACCCTTGACGGTCTGAGCCATAGCGGCGGTCACCGGGCGGTTAGCGGCAATCACGCCACCGTATGCGGACAGCGGGTCGCAAGCATGCGCCTTCGCGTGAGCGTCCGCAATCGGGTCAGCCGCGCCGGGAGTTGCCACAGCAATACCGCAGGGGTTGTTGTGCTTGATAACAGCAACAGCCGGCTCATCGAAGTCGTATGCGGCACGCAGAGCGGCGTCAGCATCAACGTAGTTGTTGTAGCTCATCGCCTTACCGTGCAGCTGCTCCGCCTGAGCAATGCCGGGGGCAGCGGCGGGGTCAACGTACAGTGCGGCACGCTGGTGCGGGTTCTCGCCGTAACGCAGGGTCTCGCTGCGCTCGAAGCCCAGGCCAGCGTACGGGGGCCAGAAGTTAGCGCCCTCATCCTGCAGGAACTGGGCTGCGGTCCAGGTAGCCACAGCGGTATCGTATGCGGCGGTGTGGGCGAATGCGCCAGCGGCAAGGCGGCGGCGCTCATCCAGGGAGAAGCCACCGTTCTTAGCGGCCTCAACGGTGCGCGCATAGTCGGCGGGGTCCACAACAATAGCGACGGCGTCGTGGTTCTTCGCAGCAGCGCGAACCATGGAGGGGCCGCCAATGTCGATCTTCTCGATAATGGCGTCCTGATCGGCACCGGAAGCAACGGTCTCAACGAAGGGGTACAGGTTCACAACCACCAGGTCGAACGCCTCAACGTCCAGCTCGTTGAGGGTGTCGATGTGCTCCTGCTTGCGGCGGTCAGCCAGAATACCGGCGTGGATGCGCGGGTGCAGGGTCTTCACGCGGCCTTCGAGGCACTCGGGGAAACCGGTCACTTCGGTAACCTCGGTGACGGGTACGCCTGCTGCCGCGATGGTGGATGCGGTGGAGCCGGTGGAGACCAGCGCGACGCCAGCCTCGTGCAGGCCGCGGGCGAACTCCTCCAGACCGGTCTTGTCGTAGACGGAAATGAGGGCGCGGCGCAGGGGCACGCGATCGAGCTCAATGAGAGACACAAATACTCCGATGCTTTAGACGTGCACGCCGGCTCTCGGCGGCACAGCTGGTGGATGGACGTAACCTGCCAGGATCGACAGGATATGTGTGGGGGTATTCCCCGCCGCTGTGCACCTTTTCCCCTCAGGGGTACTCGGGTGCCACAACGGAACGTGTGTGGGCGGCGGGGTTGAGCTCGGCTCATTCCGCCGCGAGAATCTAGTGGGCGGAATTAGCTACCAGATGCAGCGCCGTGGGATTCAGCGCCGTGAGATTCAGCAAGGGATGCGATGGTCTGCACGAGCAGGCGGCGCTCCTGCACCTTAATGCGTTCGTGCAGGGTTTCTTCGGTGTCGTCGTCCAGAACGGGCACTGCCGCCTGGGCGAGGATGGGGCCGGTGTCAACGCCCGCATCCACAAAGTGGACGGTCAGGCCGGTAATCTTCACACCGTGCGCCAGGGCATCACGCACGCCGTGTGCGCCCGGGAAGGAGGGCAGCAGGGCGGGGTGGGTGTTAATAATGCGGTTGCTGAAACGCTCAACCAGCTGCGCATCAACAATGCGCATGAAACCGGCGAACACAATGTAATCGGGGTCGTAGGAAGCGATCTTTTCTTCCAGCGCGCGGTTCCAGGAGGGGCGGTCGGCGTAGTCGCCGGGCTGCACCAGGAAGGTGGGTACACCAGCCGCCTGGGCACGTTCAATACCCAGACAGGGCTTGTCGGCGCCCACTGCCGCAATGTCGAGGGGAAGCTCGCCCGCTGCTACAGCGTCGAGAATGGACTGAAGATTCGTTCCGGAGCCGGATACCATAACCACAATTCGCACCCGACTAGTATAACCCGTCTCACACCCTTATCCAAAGGGGTCAGAGGCTCACAACACACCTCAAGCCCAAAGGCGAGCGCAAAGAAACCCCGGCGAGACAAATCCTCGCCGGGGTTAGCCGGGGTTAGCGGGGGTTTGCCGGGTGCAAACTCGACAGGCTGTAAATTCAACAGGTCGCGAACTCAATAGGTCGCGGGCAGGCGGGACGGTACCCTTATAGGTATGTCTACTCCCCCGCAGAACAACCCGAACAACGCACCGAACGATACCCCGCAGCAGCCCACCCCGAACAACGGCACACCGCAGAACCAGCAGGTTCCGCCGCGAGCGCCACAGCAGGCACCGCAGAACATGATGCCGCAGCATCGGGGACCTCAGGGCAAGAAGCCGCGCAAGCCCATCGACCCCATCGAACAGCAGAAAGCGAATATTCGCACCTCGCTCATGCTGATCGTTGCCGCGCTGGTCATTTTTGCGGCCTCTTCCTTCGTGCTCTCCACGATGCCGCTTTTCCTGGCGCTCTTCCTCTTCGCGCTCGCCGGCATCGCCCTGAGCATTATTGCGATCGTGCGCACCGCAGTCTACCGCGGCCCCTGGTTCTTCTACATTGCCGCGGGCGTCAGCATTATCTACGGCGCCATGACCCTGCTCGGCGGCATCGGTCTTGCCTTCATGCCCGGCGCGCAGGAGTACCGTGAGTGCCGTGCCGCCGCGCTGACTCAGACCGACATGTACACCTGCGACCAGAAGTTCCAGGGCACGATGGACAAGCTCACCGGCGCGTCCAGCTCTAGCTCTTCAGCTGCGCGTTAGTTCTTCGGCGCGCTGGAGGGGGATTCTACGCGCTAGTTCTTCGTGCGCGCGGTAGAACCCTGAGCACTAGAGCCATGAGCAGTAGAACCCGTGGCGCTAGAACCATGGGACTTCGAGGAGCTGACATCCAGCGGGGGCAGCTCCACGGTAGACGCCTCATCGGTCACCAGCGGAAGCACACCGGTCTGGCTACGAACCTCAAAGATACGCCTCATCGCCTGATCAGCGGAGAGAACATCCAGCTCGCGGTCCACAAAGTCGCGCTCTGAATCCTTCTTCTGCTTCTTACGTGCCGCCTTAGCCGCCTTCTTCGCCTCGCGCTTCTGCTCACGCTCATGCGCGCGGTCGCTGGCACGGCTCTGCGCGGAATCCTGCGCGGCAGATTCAGTGCGGGCGGCATCGGCTGCGCCCTCCTGCACTGCGTCACCCTGCCCTGAGTCACCCTGCACTGCGGCAGGCTGTTCAAGGCCAAAACCGAAGTACGCCATGATGCGGCTCGCGCGGCCCTTCGAGCGCGGTGCCTGTTCTGCGGACTCATCGACAGCGCGCTCACGCTCCACAGGTTCAGCAGCCTCGTAGACGGGCTCCTGGACCAGCTCGCGAGTCTCCTCCTCGGAGGGGTCATGAGCGTACGCGGCGGGCTCATACGCAGCGTGTTCGTACGTAGCGTGCTCGCTGGAGGCAGGCTCGGCAACATCCTCAACCTGCGCAGAGTCAGCGTGGGCAGAGTGCAGGTAATCGACCTGCTGAACGGCCTCAATCGGCTCGTACTCCTCAGCAGAGCTCTTTTCAACAAGGTTCTCTTCAACAGGGCTCTCTTCAGCAGCAGCCTCTTCGGAGACAGACTCCTGAGCAGCGTCCACAGTGGGTTCCGCTACTACAGGCTCTTCAGCCGACACTTCGCGCTCTGCAACAATCTCAGCGAAAGCGTCCGCCGCCGCACGCTGCGCCAGCTGCTCGGTCGCCTCCACGGGGACGGCAACCACCGGCTCCTGCGGATGCACCGGAACGTGACCGGTTGCCACCTCAGGTACTACAGACTGATTAGCCTCAGCAACGTGCTCAGCGGCCTCACGCTCTGTAGCTTCCTGAGCTTCACGTGCTGCGGCTTCCTCAGCCTCACGCTCCGCACGCTCTGCCCGTTCCTGGGCACGCTCCTGCGCACGCTGCTCACGATGCTGTGCAAAACGCTCGCGGCTCTGGGCAAAACGCTCACGGGTCGAGGCAGTAAAACTCATCAGACGCTCACCCAGGTTCGGGCGCTCATCCGCAAAACGAGGCAGCTCACGGCTGCTATCCGGCACCAGGGCGCGGCTCAGCAACATACCGAAAGTCACGCCGGCACCCACCGTCAACGCGGTATGCGCCGCAAAAGTCAGCGGCTCAGCACCAACCTCCGTAAAACGACCAATACCCAGAGAGCCGTACGAAATCCAGCCCAGCCACAGGGCACCAAACGACGTCAGAATACCGGTCATCACGCCCAGCACCACGGCAGAAATCAACGCAGACAGCGGGCGGAACGGAACCTTCAGAGCAACCCACTCATCCAGGTGATCCTCGCCCTCACGCAAGAACCACCAGCCAGCAATCGCACCGGCACCCAGCGGCACCAGCAGACCCAACAGACCGGCCGTGCCCATCGACTCGGGCACAGCACCCAGAATCGGAAGCATCGGCAAAGTCCCGGCATCACTACTGGTCAAACCAACCGAGGTGCCCGCACCAAAGGAGAACCCGGCACCGGTCGACCACGCAATCGCATAAATCACCAGGTTCGGCAAGAAACCCAACTGCAACAGAGTCACCGCGGTATCACCCACAGCGCCCGCATGCAGCTCCTGGTAGGTGGCAACGATCTGCGACCAGCCCGCCAAAATACCGATACCCAAAAGCACCGCACCCAGACCAACCAGCGCCACAAAAGCAACCACCGCAGCACGCACCACCGCCCAGGCATACGAACCCGCCCAACGCGAATACTGACTCATCTGCGAAATCTGCTCCGCAGTATCAACACCCACCATGCGTGAGAGCGAACGCGCCTCACGGTAGCCACCCCACATCAGACCAGCCACCACAATACCCAAAGGCACCAGGGCAGCATTCAACGCCTGAAGAGGCTGCGGATGCGGGCTCGCCCAACCGTACATCGCCGAACTAATCAGCGCATAGGTCACCGAACCGGACAGCACCGGAATCAAAAACTCGCCCTCATACGAGGCGCGCGCCAGGCGACGACCCGAACGATAACAGAGCAGCAGCGGCAGAATACTCAAACCCAGCGGCACCAGCGTCATCGTGCCGGCAGAAGCACCAAAAACAGCCGCAAGATCCAGGGGAACACCGTGAATCAGAAGCCACAGATGCGCCGACATGGCAGCCACGGAGGAGAACTCCATGTCGCCAAAGCCCTTGGTCGCCCACACGGCAGACATCGCCGCAAACACTGCAATAGCAGAGAACAGGGCAGTAACAATTAGCTCAACAACACCCTGAAGCCACAGAGGCATGGGCATGGAATAACGAGAGATAGGTGAGGTGCTTTTCATCGTCCTTCAATCATGCCACGAATTAACGACGAAACCCGCCTCCGATTAACACTCGAAAGCGGGTTCTCACAACTAATCACACAGGGATTCATACAGGGACGCACGCGAGGACGCGCATACGGCAAAATTTTAATCCTCAGTCCACGGGTTGGAAGCCTGAACACCCCAGGTGCGGTACACCTGCGCCTTAGAAGAAATCAGCTCCAAATCATAGGCACTCGCGCTCGCCGCCATCAGACCCTCCAGGGCGGCGGTAGGCAACGGACCAGCATCGTCACGACCCACGGCATGCACGCCGCGCGGCGCCTGACGGCCAGCCCACTCGAGGCTCACACGCGCATCCACATTAATAACGTGGTCGCCAAAGCGCTCAAGAAGTTCGGTAATCCAGCGATCAGTTTCCGGGTAGGGGTACAGGCCCTTCAGCTCACCAATACTCAGCACAGAAATGTACATGTGTCGGAACGAGCGGCGGCGCAGAAAAGCGACCACGGCGGGGTCTGGATCCGCCTTACGGATCTCCGCAAGAACGTCGGAGTCCAGGAGCATACCGGAGAAATTCATACCCCTAATGCTACGCTACGCGCAGACCGGCGTACTCAATAGCGGGGATGCCCTCGGGGTTGGGCAGAAGAAGGAAGTTCAGGAACTCGTCACGCTTAGAAGAAATGCGGGAGTAATCGTCAATGCTGACTGCGGTGTATCCACCTCGCGCGGGGACAGCTGCGGCACGCAGGCTTTCCTGGTAGGAGCGGGAGGGGTTCAGAGAGATTGCTGCTTCGGTTGCAGAGCCGTTGTACATGTGACAACCTGCGCCGTGAGTGGCGCGATCCTTTCGCGTTGCTCTTGTCTGTACCAATTACCACCGGTTATTCCGGTGGTGAATACAAACCGCTTCGTCATCCGAGCCACCCGTGAACATGGGGTTGGCGTTCGACCATAGTCGGAGCTTATCAGTCGAAACTCTTGAAGCTGGGTTTAGCTTACAGCATTTTCTCAAGTTAAGTAAAGTGTTTTCTGAAAGAGATTTAGATTATTGGTGTTTTGGCTTGTGGAAACGTTTTAAATGGCGGGAATTTTTGATACTGCGCGGAATATCTTATGTGAATACCGGTGTTTTTATGCGGTGAAAACTCCCCCGACAAAAATACGAAATACGCCCCAAACCACCGCTCAATAGTCGCCCCAGCAGCCAGCCCGGCTGCCAGCCCAGCAACCGCCAGCAAATGACCGGCGACAAGGCGCAAGCCCGCACAATACGCGATAATAAGCTGGTGAGCGCCAACAACCCCTTCCCCGAAATTCCCGTCACCGTACCGCAGATCATTCGCCAGGCCGGGCACCGCACCTACCAGCGCGGTGTCGCCTACCAGCGCAACCGCGAAGTCATCCGCTACAGCTACGACGAAGACGAGCGAACCCTCACCGGGCTTGTCAACGGAAGCACCATCATCCCCTACGAAGTGACCATTCGCTTCTTCCCCGCCGTCAGCGGCTCCGCAACCTTCACCGCCTGCTGCACCTGCCCCGTGCTCACCGATTGCAAGCACGCCGTAGCGCTCATGCTCACCGCGCTCGACCGCGCCTCCGTAGCGAGAAAGGCACTCAGCGAACACCCCGAACCGGTCGGCGTACCCTCTGCCGCCTCTGCCGTGGAGAAGGGCGCGGCAGAGGCAAAGGGATCGGCAGGTTTAAGGAGCGCGGATGTTGCCGAGGCGAAGAAGGCCGCCGACCCGCTCGCGGCGCTGCGCGCCTCCGGTGCACTCACCACCGCGGCGAAACTACCCGCACTCGATGCGGAGGCTGCCGAGCCCGAAAACTCGCAGGGAAGCTTTGCGCTCAACGAACTAGGCTCTTCCCCCACTGCGCTCGACCCCACTGCGCTCGACCCCACAGCGCTCGATGGTGCCGCCTCCAAAATTTCTGCCTGGCGGCGCGACCTCTCCTCCGTTCTTTCCGCACGTCAGGACCTTGCGGGCATTGACTCGATGCGCGTGAGCGGTGCCCTGGATTTCTCGCTGAGCGTCTCCGGATCCTACGCGCGCGGCCGCAATATGCCCGGCGCAACCCCCAGCATTAACCTGCTCGCCCGCCCGCTCATGGCGTCCAAAACCGGGCGCTGGATCAAGGGCGGACTCAGCTGGGAAACCTTCGCCTCCAGCGTGGGCGGCCCCGTCGGGCGGCACGAAATCTACCCCGAACACGAACGATTCTTCGCCGAACTCTACTCGATTGCCCGCCCTTGGCAGAACATGTATTCCTCGCACCGCGACTGGATCTCAATCAGCGCATCTGCCTCCACTCTGCTCTGGGATGTACTCGCCCGCGCGGAGGATATTGGCCTGCCCCTGCTCGTCAACGGTCGCGAGGTGAACTACGCCGTGCTGAGCCCCGCACAGGTGCGCCTGCACGCCACCGCCGCAGAAAATGCACACGGAGAAGGCGCCGGCCTGCAGCTTCAAGCCGCGCTCAGCTGGGAAGGACGCGAAGGCGAATTGCTGCGCCAGCTCTGGCTGCCCGCCGCGCACTGCCACCCCATCGGCACCCCACGCACCGGCTTCTTTGCCCTGGGCGGGCTCGCTCAGCAGGAGTACGAGCAGGCGGCAAAAGCGGTGCACTGGAAAACCGTGCGCCCCGGCGCGCTGGATGAAGTGGGCCGCGAATCTTTCGTGCACAAGACTGCCCAAAAGGACGCACGGGAGGTACCTGATGAGCCCTCTACCCCGACCATCAACCCGGCACAGAATAACCCGGCACAGAATAACCCGGCGCAGGGTGAACGGGTGCGCTACTCCCCCGCCGTACCCGAACTGCCCGAGGGCGTGGAGCTGGCGCTCATCCCCCTGGTTGAGCCGCTCGATGCCGCCTCCGAATCGCTCATTAGCGCCGGAACCGTGCACATTCCCGCCGCGGAACGCGCCACGTTCCAGAAGGAATACCTGCCCGCGCTCAGCCGCTCCATTCCTTCGCTGACCCCCGATCCGGCGCTGGCGTTGCCGCGCGTGAAGCCGCCGCATCTGGTGCTTGAAATCACCTTTGACGAGCAGGTACGCCACGACGCGCAGCTGAGCTGGCATTGGGAGTACCCGCTGAACCCCTTCGCGGAGGACAGCACTGATGAGGCGAGCGCTAAGGAGGCGAGCACCCAGAATCCTGCGACCGGCTCCGATGTGTACTCCCTGCCCGTTTTCGGCTACCCCGGCGAAGAGGGCGGTGAGGTTCGCGATGAGCGTTTTGAAGCGCGCGTACTGCGTTCGGTGCGCGCTATTCTTGCCGCTCACCCGGCGCTTTCCGGGCTGGAGGAGCGGCGCATCGAAGGCTGGGAGACCCGCGAGTTGCTCAGCGCGATTCTGCCGAAGCTTCGCCGTGTTTCCGCTGTTCAGGTGCGTTTTAACGGCACTCCGCCGCAGTTCGTGGAGGCAACCGACGCGCTCATTGAAATCACCGTGAGCGAGGGCAATTCTCGCGATTGGTTCGGCCTGGGCATTGCGGTGAAGGTCAATAATTGGACCGTGCCGTTCGCGCAGATTTTTGAGGCGCTAGATCGCGGGGCGGACCGTATTCTGCTCGGTAACGGCACCTACTTCTCGCTACGTCGTCCCGAGTTTAAGACCCTGCGCACCCTCATCGCGGAGGCTCGCGAACTCGACGATGCGGGCGGTGAGTTGCGCATTAACCGTCACCAGGCGGGACTGTTCTCTGAGCTGGAGTCGCTGGCAGCGAGCGTGCATACGACCGCGCGGTGGGACGCTCAGGTGCGTTCGCTGCTGGAGCTGGTTGAGGGACTGGAGGATGCCGAGGAAAGCACCGAAGAGAACTCTGAAAAGGGCACTGAAAAAGCACTCGACAAGGGCACTCAGGGGTTCCCCTCACCTCAGAAGGCGTCCCGTCGGGTTATCGCTCAGCGCCCGGTACCCACCGGCCTGCAGGCAACCCTACGCCCCTACCAGGTGGAGGGTTTCCAGTGGTTATCTTTCCTGTACGAGCAGCGTCTGGGCGGTATTCTCGCCGACGATATGGGTCTGGGTAAGACCGTGCAGGCTCTCGCCCTACTCGCCCACGCCATCGAGGAGCACCGTGCCGCCTCCGAACGTGCCGCCGAACGAGGTGAGAGCTTCGAGCCGTTCACTCCCTTCCTCGTGGTTGCCCCGACCTCCGTCATCACCAACTGGGCGGCGGAGGCGGAACGCTTCCTGCCCGAGGCGAAGGTCGTGACCATTACCGAAACCACCGCCGGTAAGACCCCGCTGACTGAGCGCATCGCGGGGGCGCACCTGGTGCTGACCAGCTACACGCTGCTGCGCATGGACGATGACGCGTACACCGGCTACGCCCGCACGCTGGGCCGCACCGTTGACGAATCCACGGGTGAACTCTCCGCCCCCGAAGGCTGGGGTGCGCTCCTGCTGGACGAGGCGCAATTCGTCAAAAACACCGGCACCCGCGCCTGGTCCATCGCCCGCGCGATGCCCGCCCGCACCAAGATTGCGATGACCGGCACGCCCATTGAGAACAACCTCATGGAGCTGTGGGCGCTGCTGGCGATTGTGGCGGACGGCCTGTTCCCCTCCGCCCGCGCATTCCGTGACCTGTACGCTCGTCCGGCGGAGTCCGGTGAGGACCCGGCGCACGCCGCGGCGACGGCGGCTCGTCTGCGCCGGCGCATCCGCCCGCTCATGCTGCGCCGCACCAAGGAGCTGGTGGCGGCGGAGCTTCCGGCGAAGAACGATACGCGCGTGAACCTGCCGCTGGCTCCCGGTCACCGCCGCATCTATGACACGCATCTGCAGCGTGAGCGCCAGAAGGTGCTGGGTCTGCTGGAGGATATGGACAAGAACCGGTTCACGATTTTCCAATCGCTGACCCTGCTGCGCCGTCTGGCGCTTGATGCCGCGCTGATTGATCCGGAAGCCTACGCCGGGGTGTCGTCGGTCAAGCGCGACTACCTGGTTCAGCAGCTACCCGACCTACTCGAGAAGGGCCACCGCGTGCTGGTGTTCAGCCAGTTCACCGGCTACCTCAAGAGCATTTCAGCGCGCCTGGCGGAGGAAGGCATCGGCCACCTGTACCTGGACGGTTCGACCCGCAACCGCGCCGAGGTCATCGAGGCGTTCACGAGCGGTCAGGAGCCGGTGTTCCTCATTTCGCTCAAGGCTGGCGGTTTCGGTCTGAACCTGACCGAGGCGGACCACGTGTTCATCATGGATCCGTGGTGGAACCCCGCCGCCGAGCAGCAGGCGGTGGACCGTATTCACCGCATCGGCCAGGACAAGGAGGTGCACGTCTACCGTCTGGTCGCTGAGGGCACGATTGAGGAGAAGGTCATGCAGCTCAAGGAGTCGAAGGCCGCGCTCTTCGATGCGGTGGTCGGTGAGGGCGAGTTCGCCTCCGCGGCGGTGACGGCTGAGGATGTGCGTGAGCTCTTTGCGCCGGCTGTCGAGCGATAGCCGCTCTCCAATCTGAGCGGTAGCCGCCCTCCAGCCTGAGCGGTAGCCTTCGAGTCTGGCGCTATTTCTGGCGCCCGTCATTTTTCGTCACGTGGTTACGCCTCGGGCTAGATTCACGCCCGATTCCGCTGTGGCTCTTCTCAGCGGGGGCTCTGAGGCGTAGCCTTGAAGGACTGCTTACGGAGGCGCCGCCTCCCCATAGATTCCAAAGGAGCATCATGAGCTACAACGTACCCAACGTAAAGTTCAACGACGGCCGATCCATTCCGCAGCTGGGCTACGGCGTGTGGCAGGTTGAGGACGAGGTCGCCGAGAAGGTTGTGGGCACCGCCCTGGAGACCGGCTACCGCCACATCGACACCGCCGCTATCTACGGCAACGAGGCGGGCGTGGGCCGCGCTATCGCTAACTCCGATGTGGCTCGCGAAGACATCTTCCTCACCACCAAGCTGTGGAACTCCGATCAGGGTTACGAGAGCGCTTTCGAGGCGTTCGAGGCTTCCCTGGAGAAGCTGGGCACCGACTACGTTGACCTGTACCTGATTCACTGGGCTAAGCCGCAGCAGGGCCTGTACCTGGATTCCTGGCGTGCGCTGATTGAGCTGCAGAAGCAGGGTAAGGTCCGTTCGATTGGTGTTTCGAACTTCCCCGAGGAGCAGCTGCGCGAGATTATCGAGGAGACCGGCGTGGTTCCGGTCATCCACCAGATTGAGCTGCACCCCTACTTCTCGCAGGAGGCGCTGCGCGCCGTTCACGCCGAGTACGGCATCGCGACTCAGGCGTGGAGCCCGCTGGGCAACGGTAGCGATCTGCTGCAGAACCCCGTGCTGGCTGAGATTGCGGAGCGCCACGGCGCAGCCCCCGCACAGGTCGTGTTGGCGTGGCACCTGGCTAAGGGCACCGTGGCTATCCCGAAGTCCGTGACCCCCTCCCGTATTGAGGAGAACCTGGCGTCGGTGAACGTGAACCTGACCGCTGAGGACATCGCGGCTGTGGATGCGCTGTCCACCCCCGAGGGTCGTATTGGCGCTGACCCGGCGAATATTGACTTCTAAGGTGTAGCTCGGGCGTATAGCTCGATACACACCTAAATAAAGCCCCGACAGGCACAGATAGTGCTTGTCGGGGCTTTTGTGCACTCTTGCGGAAGCTGAATTTTTAGCGAACGCTCATTCTTGGATTGCCCAATAAGTCGGCGAGCGCTCTGTATCTAGCTCTCGCCCGCTAGTTCTCGTCCTCGACCAGCAGGGAGAGGGAGATGCGGCGGCGCGCCGGGTCAACCTCCACCACGCGCACCTGCACGATGTCGCCGCTGCGCACAATGTCGTGCGGGTTCGCCACGTAGCCGCGGCTCATCTGCGAGATGTGTACGAGGCCGTCCTGATGCACGCCGATATCCACGAACGCGCCGAATGCCGCTACGTTCGAGACGGTGCCCTCGAGCACCATGCCGGGGCGTACGTCCTCGAAGTGCGAGACGGATTCGGAGAAGCGGGCGGTGCGGAAGCTACCGCGCGGGTCCAGGCCGGGGCGGCGCAGCTCGGTGAAGATGTCCTCGACCGTGTACACGCCGGGGGTGCCTTCTTCCGCGCTCGCATGCTCGTGACTGCTCTGCACGTAGTCGGCGGGGTTCAGCCCGGCGAGTGGGTCGCTACCGTCCGAGGTGCCCAGGGCGCCGGCAACCCAGTGGGCGCCGTTGCGTGCCTGCGCGTCAGCAATAATGCGGCGCGCGAGCGGGTAGGCTTCCGGGTGCACCGCGGAGGCATCCAGCGGCTCCTCACCGCCGCGGATGCGGATGAATCCTGCCGCCTGGCGAAAGGTTTTCGCGCCCAGTCGCGGCACGTTCAGCAACTGCTGACGGTTCGTGAAGGGACCGTGTTCGGTGCGATAGGCGACGATGCGTTCGGCGGTTGCGGTGCCCACGCCCGCCACGTGCGCGAGCAACTGCACGGAGGCGCTGTTGAGGTTCACGCCCACGGCGTTCACGCAGTCTTCGACGGTGTCGTTGAGGGCGCGGCGCAGTGCGGCGGGCGGCACGTCGTGCTGGTACTGGCCCACGCCGATGGACTGCGGGTCGATTTTGACGAGCTCGGCGAGCGGGTCCTGCAGGCGGCGTGCGATGGAGACGGCGCCGCGTACGGTCACGTCGTAGTCGGGCAGCTCGGCGGCGGCGAGGGCGGAGGCGGAGTAGACGGAGGCGCCCGCCTCGGAGACGGTCACCTTCTGGGGTGCTTCTACGCCGTCCTCACGCAGGGTGCGGATCAGTTCGCTGGCGAGCTTGTCGGTTTCGCGGCTTGCGGTGCCGTTGCCGATGGCGATGAGTTCCACGCCGTGCTCGCGGCAGGCGGCGGCGAGCTCGCGCAGTGCTTCTGCCCACTGGTTGCGCGGGGCGTGCGGGTAGACGGTGCCCACGCGCAGCGGCTCACCGGTGCCGTCAACTACGGCGTATTTCACGCCGTGGCGCAGGCCCGGGTCCAGGCCGAGGGTGGTCTTGTGTCCGGCGGGTGCGGCGAGCAGGATATCGCGCAGGTTGGAGGCGAACACCTCGGTGGCGTGCTGTGCGGCGGCGTCGAGTAGCTGGTGGCGGATGCGTTCGGCGAGGCGCGGGCGCAGGTGGCTGCGCCATGCGGTGCGGACGGTGGCGGCGAGCCAGCCGAGTACGCGGTCTTCGTCGTCGACGGTGTTGAGCACCTGTACGGGGATGCGTAGCGCGGCGGCGACTTCACGCTCGTATGCAGAACGGACGTTCTCGTAATTTTCGGCGGCAGCCTCAGCTTCGGCGCGGGCAGCACCACGCAGGCGGCTGAGCGCCACGGGGGCGGGCGCCACATCCACTTTGAGGCGCACCACGCCGGCGTCCTTGGCGCGGTGCAGCGCCAACACGCGGTGCGGCGGAATGGAACGAATACGGTCCGAGAAGGCGAAATAGTCGGAGAACTTCGCGCCGATGCTTTCCTGACCGGCAATCACGCGGGACTCAATCACGCCGCTCTCACGCAGGCGCTTGAGGAGCTTTTCGCTCAGCACCGGGTCGGTGAGGGCGCGGTCAATCAGGATCGCGCGGGCACCGTCAAGGGCCTCTTCGGCACTGTGAATCTGCAGGGCTTCGTCCGCCTCTGCAGCCTCAATGCCCTCATCTTCGTCGTCTTCGGTGCCGTCGGTAATGTACGCGGCGGCAATGGCGTGCGCCTCGGCGAGGGGCACCTCCAGCAGGTCTTCGACGAGGGAATCAAGCCCGGCGGCACGCGCCATCTGGGCGCGGGTCACGCGCTCGCTGCGGTACGGGGCGTAGATGGCGTTCACGTCTGCGATAGTGGCGGCGTTCATGAGCGAGGAACGCAGCTGCAGCAGGGTGAGCGGGTCGATGAGGCCTTCGTCGGCGCGTTCGGTGAGCGCTTCGAGCACGCGGTTGCGGCGCTCTTCGAGGGCGCGGTGCTGACCCAGGCGCGACTGGATGGTGCGCAGCTGGGTGTCGGTGAGTGCGCCCGTTGCTTCTTTGCGGTAGCGGGCGATGAAGGGCACGGAGTTGTCGGCGTCGAGTAGCGCCACGGCTGCGCGGATGCGGTGCGGCGCAATGCCGGTTTCTACGGCGAGCGCGTTGATGAGGTGCTCGGCGGGCTGCTCAGCTGCGCCACCGGTTTCGTGTTTTTCGCGGTGTGCGGCGCTGCTGGGCGCGGGGTCTGCAGCTCGATTCGCGCGCGGGCGGATACTGCTCGGGAGGGGGTGTTCGCTCATCCTTCCAGTTTCGCATATTTCGCCGCGGCTCACGGGTTGGCCGGTGATGCTGAGGATAGAGTCAGCGCGGGGCGTATTGTGCTCGCCTGTGAGGGTGCGGGTGAGCGTATTTTTCCACCGCATCTTCTAGTGCAGAATACGGCTCTTTGTGCATATTTTGCCCTGTGGGTTCGCTAAACGCTGTCATCTTTACGTAAGAAACCGTGTTGAGGGTGCACGTATTTGAATAGTGGTAAGTTTCAGCGATAAGTTTAAATAAAAGAGCATATTTTTTGAAAAAATATCTCTCATTCGTGCAGATAAGGGGTGGCATCACACCACATAAACGCCCTTGTCTGCGTGCACGCATTCAGGGTTTCGGCGGCACGGTACGACAAGGTGCTGCCACATCCCGCAGATGAAAGAGGGACCCATGCGCGAACAAGCCGCGCTATTAAACGCTCCGGAGGGCTACTTAGATTTTCACGACGAGTACGCGGAACTTATCGCCGAACTCGCCGCGCTGGGGTTCACCCCTAGCCAGGTTCTCCGCCGCCTCAACTTTCTGTACCCGCACATCAACAAGAAGCATCTGAACTATGCGCTGAACTCCGGTATCTGGCAGTTTGGTCCGGTCACGGCAGAGGCCCCGAGCTACACGGTGCTCGCCTGCGGCCTCTGGTATGTTTTCGCGGAAGCCTACGATCTGCCCCCGGAGCCCGAGTACACGGCGCTGATTCTTGATTGCGATATTATCCACGACCTGCCGCCCGCGTTGGAGGCGCGCCACTTCAATAGCGAAGACATCGCCCACATTCTGGCGAAGATTGGTGCAACGCTCAAGTACCTTGCCGCGCACCCTTACTCCCAGCTGGACGAAGAGGCGTACGCGCAGACCCTCGAGGACATCCGGCAACGCGGCGTGAAAGAAATCGGCACCGAGGGCGGTAGCCTCTACACCCTGCTTGCCTCAAGCATGGAGGGCGAATCGGCGTGGCCGGCACCGGTTCAGACCGCGAACGATTACCTCGGTGACGGCAACTGGTCCTTGGGTATGCTCCGCACCGGCATTTACCCGGCGGAGGCGCTCGAAAACGAGTGGTACATTGACGCCGCCGCGGTACCCGAGGATTTTGCGTCGAAGACCCTGAGCCTCTTTTTGAGCTATTGTGCCCGCTACGACCGCGAGCCGACAGCGCTGAACTACGGCTACTGGTCTACCATTCCCACGCTCATTGAGCAGGTGCCGCCGCTGGGTGCGGTGCGCGCCAAGTTCGGCTCTTGGCAGGCGACCCTGCATCGCGGACGCGCACAGATTGCCCGCGAGTTGCGCCTGTGGACCAGGAATGAAGCAAACGCAGCTGCCGCTGAGGAGTTTGAGCTCCTCGACGCTGAGCTGACTAATGCTGAGCTGACCGAGGCAGAACTAGCAGAGCTGGATACCCCCGACAATTCCCCCGCGGATAACTCCCCCGCGGACGCACTCGCAGAGCCGGTAGAACCCACAGAGCCCGCGCGTCTGAGCGCCCGCGAACTCACCGAGCAGGGCATCGGCGTGGTGCAGACTGCTCACACCGACCTGGCGGCGTACCACCGCACCCAGTGGGAGCAGACGGTGGATGTCTTCGGCGAACGCCTCGCGCAGCTTGCCTGGAACCGCCGTCTGAGCACCTACTACTTCTTCGACGGCGCCTGCCTGGAAGACGCCGACCCAACCCCCGTGGTGACGGTCTTCCGCTCCCCCACCGGCTTCCTCTGCGAGCTCGAACCCACCGCCGAGGCGCTACCCGCCTTCGACCCGGAGTTCCTGCAGGAGCACGGCTGGAGGCACCCGGTACCGGTGCATGCGCTGTGGAACCTGCACGCGCTCGACCCGCTGGAGGCAGCTGCCGCCGTCATTGAGGCGATGCGTTCGGGTTGCGGTTGTGAACGCTGGGATTTCTACCGCACCGATGACGACAACGACCCGCTTGCCGAAGAGGCTGAGATGGCTTCCGTCTAAGCAAGCACTCCCGCGAGCCTCTCGTCGGGTTCATCGCGAGAGAGCGAAAGCCCGCGTCCCCGCTCCCTGAGAGGAGCAGGTGACGCGGGCTTTACGCATGCGCGGGAAACCAGCTGTGGCAGCCGGTACCGATAGCCGACGCAGATAGTAGATGCGGCTTAGCGTGCCGAGAAGATCTCGGACGCTTCCACAATCGCGATCTGCGCGGTGCGGGTCGAAATCGCCTCGTGGCGGCGTGCATCCGCGCGGCGCTTGAAGAACCAACCAATGCCCAGAATCGCGAACCAGACGGGCATCGCGAGCAGACCCCTGAGGGTTTCTTCATCCATGGTCAGCACACCGATGGTGAAGGCGAAGAACACCAGCGACAGCCAGGCGGAGAAACGGCCGCCAGGCAGGCGGAACTTCGACTTCTCGTGACGTGACGGGAACTTCTTGCGGTACATCAGGTAGCTGACCATGATCATCGCCCACGCGAAAATCACGAGTACCGCAGCCACGGTGGTAACCAGGTTGAACGCGCTAGAAATCGAGTCACCCGCGTAGAGCAGCACGATGGAGGACAGCATCATCACGGCGGAGAGAAACAGCGCGTTACGCGGCACACCGTTCTTAGAGATCTTGCCCAGGAACTGCGGGGCGCTGCGCTCGCGCGCCAGACCGAATGCCATGCGCGAGGTCGAGAAGATACCGGAGTTCGCCGAGGAGGTTGCGCTGGTAATCACCACGAAGTTGATGATGTGCGCGGCGATGCCCAGGCCCGCCAGGGTGAACATGGCGACGAAGGGGCTCTTATCGGGGCTGACGAGGCGCCAGGGGGTAACCATCAGAATGGTGACGAGCGCACCCACGTAGAAGACCATAATACGTACCGGCACGGCGTTGATTGCCCTGGGCAGGGTCTTTTCGGGGTCCTTGGTTTCTGCCGCCGTGGTACCGACGAGCTCTGAGCCCATGAACGCGAAGACGGCAATCTGGAACGCGCCGAGGAAGCCAATCAGGTGGTTGGGGAACATACCGCCGTCGTTCCAGAGGTTTGCGACGGATGCCTGCGCGCCACTGGGTGAGGTGAAGCCGATAGCGACCATGGCGCCACCAACAATAATCAGGGCAACGATGGCGACAATCTTAATCATGGAGAACCAGAATTCGATTTCGCCGAAGTTCTTCACGGACACCAGGTTCAGGGTCAGCAGAACGCCGATGACGGCGAGCGCCGGAATCCATGCCTGCAGGTCGGGCCACCACAGACGCAGGTAGCCGACAATTGCGATGATGTCCGCGACGGCGGTGACCACCCACATGAACCAGTAGGACCAGCCGAGGAAGAATCCACCCATGGGGCCGACCAGGTCGGTGGTGAAGTCGGAGAAGGACTTGTACCTCAGGTTGGAGAGCAGGATCTCGCCCATAGCTCGCAGCACCAGAAAGATGAAGGCGCCGATGAGCATGTACACGAAGATAACGGAGGGCCCTGCCAGGGAAATGGCGCGGCCGGAGCCCATGAACAGGCCCGTACCGATGGCACCGCCAATGGCAATGAGCTGGATGTGGCGGTTGCTTAGACCGCGGTGCAGTCGCTCTCCCTGCTCAGGAGCTTTAGGATTCAGGCTGACGTTGTTCTGTTCAGTCACGACGTCCTCTTTTCAGCGGTTGTACCCCGTACCGCATGTACCCCCTACCTATAATGAGAATCATTAAAATTTAGGAGGTATAGCTAGTGCATGAATATGCGGCCGTTGCTTTGCGGGGTGTCCCCGGATTTCGGGGCGCGGCTGGGGCTCCATGCCAGTTACCGCGCGGTACTCGGAAGTGTCACGCTATCGACTAACGCGAAGTTTTTCTGGGAGCTCTCGCAGCTACTTGGATAGTTATTCTACAGGTGTTCAGGGTGCAAAAACAGGTTTTGACACGAAAAAAGTGACTTATCTCTATTATTGAAATCACATCAAGCGGCGTAAAAATGCCGCCTAGCACCCGACCAAGGAGCACAAGAAAGCCCCGCTTCCGCATCCAAAAGAATGCAGAAACGGGGCTTACCAACAGCGCCACAGAAAGAACAGAAACTACTTCTGACCAGCCTCTTCAGCAGGCTTCTCGGTTGCCACCACACGTGCACGCTTGGCAGCGTGACGGCGAGTCAGGATCTCGTAGCCAATAGCCAAAGCAATGAACCAGACGGGGGTCAGCGCCAGACCAACAGCGGTATCCGGGTACAGGCTCAGGGCGTAAACCATCACAGCGAAGAAGACCAGGCCAAACCAGCTCATGCCAATGCCCCAGGGCATCTTATACTCGGACGCTTCGTGACGCTCCGGGAACTTCTTGCGGTACACCAGGTACGCAATCAGGATCATACTCCAGGTGAAGATACCCATCATCGACGCCACCGAGGTCACCACGGTGAACGCCTCCATAATGCCGCTACCGGCATACAGCATGACCAGGCTGAACAGCAGCATCACGGTGGTCAGGTACAGGGCATTGGCGGGCACGCCGTTCTTGGTGAGCTTACCCAGCGCGGAGGGTGCGGCACCGTCGTGCGCTAGACCGTAGACCATGCGAGAGGTCGAGAAAATACCGGAGTTCGCCGAGGACGCCGCGGAGGTCAGCACCACAAAGTTCACCAGGGAGGCAGCAACACCAATGCCAGCCAGGGAGAACATACCCACGAAGGGGCTCATGGACTTATCCAGCTTGTCCCAGGGGGTGACGGCGAGGATGGTCAGCAGCGGCATAGCGTAGAAGAGGCCAATGCGGAAGGGCACCGCGTTAATTGCCTTGGGCAGGGTGCGTTCGGGGTGCTCGGTTTCCGCAACGGCGGCACCGACCAGCTCAGCGCCCACGAAGGCGAAGAGGGCAATCTGGAAGGCGCCCAGGAAGCCGGTCAGACCCTGAGTGAAGATGCCGCTACCGGAGGGGCCGGGGTGCTCCCAGAGGTTCGTTACGGAGGCGACAGTACCGTCGGGCGAGGTGAAGCTGAAGGCAACCATGAGCGCACCCACCACAATGAGCAGCACAATGGCGACGATTTTAATGACAGCGAACCAGAACTCGATTTCGCCGAAGTTCTTCACCGAGGGCAGGTTCAGCAGCAGTAGCGCCACGATGACAGTGAGCGCAGGAATGAACTTGGGCACGTCGGGTAGCCAGTATTGCACGTAGCCGGTGATTGCGATGACGTCCGCAATACCGGTGACCACCCAAAAGAACCAGTACGACCAGCCGACGAAGAACCCGGCGCGAAGACCAAGAATGTCGGTAATGAAGTCGGTGAAGGACTTGTACTTGGGGTTCGAAAGCAGAATCTCACCCATGGCGCGCAGCACGAAGTAGATGACGCTACCGATAATTGCGTAGACGAAGACGATGGAGGGGCCGGTCAGGGCAATGGTCTTCGCCGAGCCGAGGAAGAGGCCGGTACCGATGGCACCGCCAATTGCGATCAGCTGGATGTGTCGGTAACTGAGTCCGCGCTGGAGCTTGGAGTGCTCCGCTTCGGAGTCTAGGCCGGTGACGGAGTTGTGCGGCGTTGGCTGCTGTGTCACGTATTTCTCTTTCCTGCGTCGGTTCGCCGTAGTTTGGTGTGGGCGGTTCCGAGTGGTTGGTATTCGTGCATATTTCTTGGTGGCAAGAAGGAGGGGAGCCTCGCGTTTCCCCAGCCCGCGCGGTGCGCTTGAGCTTGTGGACTCCGATTTCGCGGGGTCTCCGACTTCTTGCATCACTGTTCAAGAATTATGCAGGGAATGCATAATTTCAAATTTTACCCCTTAATACCCACATGAGCGCAATGAATCCAACAGGAAATAAGGGGGTAAGCGCCCAAAAATTTCTATGGGCGAATTTTGCACTGTTTCCGGGTGGAGTTCCGAGGCGGGGCTCGTATTGCCCGAAAAATATTTAGAAACTTTACGTGTAAAACTTTACAAAGCACGGGACCGGGTTTAGAGTAGTAACCGTTCAAACGAAAACCTAACCGACCAACCACAGAACAGAAGGACACAACAATGGGCAAGTTCTCCAACGCAGCACTGCGCCTCACCGCCGGCGCACTCATCCTCGACGCAGGCGTCAAGAAGCTCAAGGCAGACGAAGGCACCTACGCCTTCCTGCAGCAGATGGCGGCAACCGGCGTACCCGCAGTCTCCAAGCTGGACGCAGCAACCTTCGGTAAGCTCATCTCCGGCGCAGAGACCGCACTCGGCGCAACCCTGCTGGCCCCCTTCAATCCCCGCACGCCTGGCGGGCGCAGGCCTGACCGCATTCGCGGCAAATCTGATGACCATGTACTTCCGCAACCCGGACATGCACGACGCGACCTTCCGCCCCACCCAGGACGGCCAGCAGCTCGCAAACAACATCGTGCTGCTCGGCGCGGGTCTGGCACTGCTGGGCTCCAAGAAGTAAGCCCCACACGCTAACTCACTCAAACAACCTCACGAGGTGCGGCGG
>ERZ773072.44-NODE-44-length-67967-cov-14.961538_pt1 | contig 67967 bp, 81 predicted proteins | sample MGYA00580617_ERZ773072 | MGnify/ENA primary metagenome ERZ773072 (study PRJEB29015, sample SAMEA2737970) | human oral metagenome | biome: human oral; feature: human-associated habitat; material: dental | place: China | collected 2122 ...
TCGTCGGGGCCAGACCTGCCGGAGTGATGGACACACTGCCGGCACCCAGCCGGGCGGTGCCGAAATCGACCGTCGGGGCTGCGCCTGCGGGGGTGATGGTCAGCGCCTGTGGTAGTGGTTCAGTTTGAAGCAGCTCGACGACATACCCGCCTTCAGGCGCCCAGCGGAGGTCGCGCGGGTTGTCGACCGTCATGAAGAGCTGCACCGTGCGGGTGTGCCCGGCGCGCCATGACGGCATCAGGATCGTCTCTTCCGCCTGGGTGAACTGGGCAGTGCCAATCTCAGTCAGGCGTGTGTCTGCGGCGCGCACCACGTTGTTGAGGTACTCCCCAACGTAGAAGCGCAAGGTAATCGGGGTGGTGCTGACGCGCGGGGGCGTCCGGATGCGGATGTGCTCGTTGGTCTGAAGGAAGCCTCCAGCCACGTAGCCGATGCGCACAGCGAAGCCGCCCATCTCCAACAGCTGCCAGAGAGGGGCGGCGGGGGTGTCCTGGGAGCCAGACCACGGCTCCCCTAGATTGATCGCGTTTGGTACGAGCGACATGCGCGGTAGACCCCCTCACCTCGTTGGATTCAAGATGAGGGGTAGTCTATCACTGGGCCGTGTACACCGAGATCACACCGAAGTCCTGCTTGGTGTTGTTGCTGTACATCGAGTTGAACTGCGGCTTCAGGAAGCCCAGGATCTTCGCCGTGGCGATGCCGATCTGGTTGTCGTAGTCGAACTCTTTCTCGGTCCAGTCCGGGTTGCCCAGGTCAGCCATGGCCAGTGCTTGGGCGCCGCAGAACAGGATCTGGCAGCCGTCCACGTTGCCGGCGGCGCCCCACTTCTGGCCAGCAGCGGCGCCGGCAGTGTTGTAGACGTTGCGGTACTCGTGGAAGATGATGCCGTCGATCATCACGCTCGAGCCGGTGAACAGCGGGTTGCTGCCACTACGAACCTGAGCGGAGCGGACGTTCTGCATGAACAGCGGGTCCAGCTTCAGGCGCATCATGGCCTGCGGGGTCAGGAAGGCGTGGTAGGTCTCCTCGCCGCCGTTGCCCTTCAGGCCGCGCATGTACTGGTCCTTGGCGTAGGCCTTCAGCTGCACGAACAGGTCCCACGTCGGGGTGTCGGCTGCCATCACCTGCGAGGAGGTGCCGCCCACGACCAGCCGCTTGTTGGCGGCGTCGTAGCGGGCACGGCGGGCGTCAGTCGGAGCAGCCACGTCGGCGGCGAACTCCAGCTGGGGCAGATCCGAACGACCGCGCGGGGCGCCGTTGTTCTTCATGTTGTAGGACACGCCGGACATGGTCAGGAAGGCCATCTGGTCCATGCGCTCGGCCAGCCAGTAGGCCAGCTGGTCGCGGGCGTTCTGGCGGAAGTTCACGATGGACTTCTGGTCAGCCATGCGACCTTCCAGGCGGACAGCATGACGCAGCTGGTCGATGCGGATCACCTGGTCGAAGGAGCGCATGGCTTCTTCGTTGCCTTCCAGGTTGCGGTCGCCAGCGACGCCGTCACCTTCCAGGTCGGTGAGCAGGGTGATCACCGCGCGGGCGCCCTTCTCGTTTTTCTTCAGCTCGTCGATCTTCTGGATCATGGAGTTGGAGCCGGTGCCCAGGAACTTGCCGATGAACGACACGTTCCGAGCCGTCTTCCACATGTCCATCGACCAGATGGTTTTTTGCTCGTCGGTCAGCAGACCAAAGTTGGTAAGAGCCATTTGTGGCCTCTCTCAGGGAAGTTGAACAATCACCGGGAACGCCCCGGTCGGCGGACAGGTGGCTCTATCGCTGCCACGAAGCGAATAGGCGAAGCCTATCAAAGACTTACAGGTGGGGCAAGAAGAAGTCACGACGACAACTCTTGCTCCAGCCGGGATTTGTCAAGTACCGGGGGCCGGTAGACCTCGACGATCTTGGTGGGGGCGGGGTCGACCAGCTCGGCCGAGAGCACGACTTCACGGACGCGCCCCCATGTCTCGGGCCCGGCCACGTTGATGCCGGACTCCACCAGGCCCTTCAGCCACATGATCGCCAGATTAGCGTCCACCGATGGCCCCCATCAGGAGCCCGTCCAGGCCGGGGGAGAGCACGCGCTGGGTCGGCGGCTTCTCCCGGACAGGCTCGTCCGGGCGGAACTCGTTGTTGAAGAGCCGGAACCGCTGCCCATTCACGTCGAGGCAGATGCGACCCGTCTCGTCGCGCAGGAGCCGGCTCTCCACCGGCTTGCCTGCGGCGAGCAGGTCACTGAGGAGTGACCCGAACTCTTGCATCACAGATCATCCCCGCGCAGACGCGCAATGGTAGCCTCGTCGAGACGGTCGAACTGGGACTGGGTCAGCTTGCCAGGGCTGCCGTCGCGCAGACCACCCTGATCCGACGGCTTGCCGACCGCGGCGGTGGCCGGGGGCTGGCGCTTGTCAGCGTCGGCAGCGCGCTGGCGGGCCTCGACGGCCCTGGCCGGGGCCGTGAGCTTCTCGACGGGGGCGCCGACCACGTACTTGACGGCCTGGGCGAGCGCCTGGGCACGGTTCTTGCCCTTGGCGATCAGCGCGTCCATCAGGTCAGCCACCTCGTTGGCCTTGGCGACGTCAAATTCGGGGGCATCCGGGTTCAGAACGGGGTGCTTGCGCTCCACTTCGTCCAGCGCCCGCTCGTAGGAGAGGGTGTCCAGGGTCTGCTTGCGCACGGCCTGGGTCTTGACGGCCACGGAGGCATCGTTGAACTGGTCGCGCAGGGCATCCAGCTCGCGACGGACCTTGCGGGCCTCCTCTTTCATGCCCTCCATGATCAGGTCTTCGTACTTGTCCGACAGCTCCTCGATCTTGGAGCGCATGGCGCCCAGGTCGGCGCCGTACTGGCGCTCCTGCTGTGCCCCCTGGAGGCGCTCGATCTCAGCCTGGAGGGCCTTTTCCCGCTCCCGGGCCTTCGTCATGGCCTCGTCGAAGCGGGCTTTCGGGATCCGGATGCGCTTTTTGGCCTCGGCGGCGGCCTCTTCGGCCTCCCGCTGGGCCTTTTCCTCGGCAGTTTCCTCGCCTTCCTTGTCAAGGTCTGCCTCAGCCTCGCTCAGGCTGTCCTTGACCGGCTCCTTTTCGGGCTCGAAATGGTCCCCGCGGTCCTGTTCAGTACTCGGTACTGGGTTCTCAGCTTGCACTTCTTGGTTCTGCTCACTCATTTGGATTGCTCCTTGTCAGACCGGGGTTGGGCCGGGGCGGCCGGCTTGCCGGAGGGGGACTGGGCGTTGTCCCGGGGTTGCGCCCGTTGATGCACTGCCGCGATTCTATCCGATTTGGCTTTTTCTATGGCCTGGTGCTGGGCGATAGCCTGCTGATTCCGGCTCTCCTCGGCCTTGAGCTGGCTGTTCATGGCCAGTTCCTCGCGCTTGAGGGCCATCTCTTGGGCCATCTTCTCGCGCTGGAGGGCGATCTCCATCTCCAGCTGCTTGAACTTCAGCTCCATCTCGGCCTGCAGCTTCTGCAGCTCAACCATGGTGGTGTCCTGCTCGGCAGGTTCGCCCATGGCCTCAGTCTGGGCCAGCACCTGCTCGCGCTGGGCGCGGGCCTGGGACAGCTGACTGTCAGCCTGAGCCTTGGCCACGTCGGCTTCCTTCTGGGCCACCTCGGCTTCCTGCATCCGCTGCTGCAGCTCAGCCTGCTTCTGGGCCTCGGGGCTGTTCGGGTCGCCTTCCATCTCAGTGATGATGTCGGACTTGTCACGCAGGCGGGAGGCCTGGATGATGAACTTGTCCGGGATCTGGATGCCCACCTCAGTCCGCAGCCGCACGGCCTGGTCGAACTGGCTGTCCTCGAAGGTGTCGCGCTCGGGCTCGTTGGTCACGACGATGGCGTACTCGCCCAAGGTCAGGTCGTTCAGGATCGTGCCCTCGGGCGTGACCTGGTTGACGACCATCTCCTCGGTGGTGCCCAGCATCTTGTCGGCAGTGATGCGAACGAGACGCTCTTCGGTGTAGTACTCCTGGACCAGGGCAAGCACGGCGCGGGCCAGCAGGTGGTCCGTCCGGTTCATGTTGTCCATGACCTTGGCCATGTTGGCCTGACCGGACTTCTGGTTGGCCACGACCGACTTGGCGGCCACGTCCTCCCGGGCGAAGCCCTGCATGTAGTCAGACACGCCGGAGATGGCCTTGATGTGCTCCTCAGCCTTGTAGCTGATGCGGTCCAGGCCGGACGGCGTCTGGTTCGGCTGGATCTTGGTGACGTTGTTGACATCGTCCACCTCCAGCACCAGGCCCGTCTGGGCGCCGCGCTGCTCCAGCTCAGCCACCGACATGTTGACCAGGCTGTTGCGACGCACCAGCCAACCGCTGTTGGCCGACGTGTTGACCACGTGCAGCTCCTGGGAGCTGACCTTGTTCAGCAGCTCCTGGGGACCCAGCAGGTTCTCGACGATGCCCACGGTCTGGCCGCGGCGGAAGTACGGGAAATACGGCACGACCGTGAAGTGCCTGTACGGCGACCAGTCGTCGTGCAGCAGCACGTTGCCGGCGATGACGGTCCAGCGGATGCGCTGCACGAGCTTGCGGGTCGTGGCGATGTTCGGGTTGCGGGTCAGGTAGTCCTGGATCTTGGCGTCGTCCCAGTCGTTGGGGACCAGCCGGCTGTCGCCGTTGGTCAGGTCCACGAAGTGGGTGGCCTTGTGGAGCGTCCGGTACTGGCGCTCGATCACGCGGATGTTGCGGCGGATGCGCTCCTGCTCCTCGCCCAGCCCGGTGTGGCCCACGACCGACGGCCCGCCGAAGCGGTCACGGTTGAAGTCGGCGGCGTCGTAGTCCCAGTCGTTGGCGGCACCCGTCTGGATGCGCAGCAGCTCGGCGTTGGACTTGCCGTAGAGCATCTCGATCTGGTCGATGGTCATCCACGACGTGGTGATCACGTCCTGCCAGTCGTCCGGATCGTAGGAGTCGGCGTCGCTGTCGATCAGGACGTTCTTCGGGTTGAGCTGGGTGATCCGCACCTCGCCCCGCAGGTTGTCGCTGAAGTCCAGGCGCACGTCGAAGAACCCGCGGCTCTGAATCACGCCGTCGCAGAACACGTCGGAGCGGACCCAGGGCAGCTGGTTGTTGTCGCTGATCTGCTTGAACACCTTGGTCAGGGCGTCCGCCACCTCGGAGGTGGCCCCGGAGTTGCGCGGACGGAACGCGATGTCGGTGCGGTTGAAGATCTGCTCGCCCAGCACGTTGGCGATGGTCGAGATGATCTTGTTGATGGTCAGGGCGGGGCGCCGGGCCTGGTTCAGCGCGGCCAGGTCGGCGGAGTCCCACTGGAGGCCCTGGAAGAACTTGTCGCAGCGGTCGGCCTTCTGGATGAACTTCAGGTGGCCATGGTCTCGCAGGTACACGTACCGGTTCCAGACCTCGGAGGTCTTCTCTGTATTGACAGGCATTTCAGGCACTCATGTGGGTTCCAGAGAACGACGGGAGCAGTCGGTCCCGCCAGCTCGGAGGTTTGGGAGGCTCTATTATACGAGGAGGTTCCATAGCCAAAGCCAAATGGGTGGCCCAGGCCATTGAGTCGACCACGTCGTCGTGGACGCCGGCGGGGAAGCGCAGCAGCTCCTGCTCCACCTGGGGGAACCACGTGGCGTTCTTGGGGAACCACAGCTTGCCCTGCTGCATGCGGCCCTGCAGCGGCCGGGCCCGGACCATCTTGTCGGTCAGAGGCTTCATGACCTCGATGGGCAGGAACAGCCGACGCTCCCGCATCCGGCGGTCGAGGAACGGCTTGAGGGTCAACCAGATCTGGCCGTTCTCCACGCCGAGAGTGTACCCGACGGTCGGGTCCGCCCCAAAGCGCCCGGCCACGTTGAGCATGGCCTCGACGATCTCGAGCGCGTCGCCCTTCATGCGATGCACGTCCAGCACAAACAAGTCGTCGTCGGGCGTCAACGCCATGGTGGTGCCCACCGTCCAGTCGTTGACCTGCTTCGTCCCGATGGCGAAGTCCCAGGCCGTGAAGATGCGAACGTTGTCCAGCGCAGGCTGATCCGCGAACCGGAAGAACTCCTTCCGGAAGTACAGACCCTCGTCCGGCACCGGGTTCTGCTGGTACAGCGCCGACCAGATCCGCGGCTGCATGTTGGCCCGCACCCGCTTCAACGCCTCGGTCGAGTACCGGGCCTCGTGCAGGCAGAAGTCGATCGGCCGCAGGAGCGTCAGCCCGGCGTTGTCAGGGAGGCTCAGGTCCAGCGCGGTTGGTGACCGGATGATCGGCCCCGGCACGTCCGGGTTGGAGTCGTCGCGGTACTCCCACTGCTCGGAGATCGCCGGGTACTTCACGATCTCGAACTGGTCGAACTCCGCCCCCTTCCTCATGGCCTGCTGCAGGCGCCCCGCCAGGTCGTCGTCCGACCAGCAGGTCTGGATGACCAGCACGCCACCGCCGGGAGCCAGACGGGTGTAGGCCGTGGACTGGTACCAGTCCCACAGCTTGTCGCGCACCAGCGCCGAGTCCGCCTCCTCCTGGTTCTTGATCGGGTCGTCGATGATCAGCAGGTGGGCACCCTTACCCGTGATACCACCCCCGACACCCGCCGCCGTGAAGCCGCCGCCGCTCGTGGTCAGCCAGGCCTCGGCCGACTGCGACTGGGGGTCCAGGGCCGTCCCCGGGAAGACCCCGGCGTACACCGGGTCCTGGATCAGCCCCCGCACCTTCCTCGAGAAGCCCGTCGGCAGCTCGAGGTTGTAGCCCACGTTGATGATCTCGTGGTTGGGGGCATGGCCCAGGTGCCACGCCGGGAAGCGGATGGACGCCAGCTCGCTCTTGCCCGTCCGCGGCGGGCACATGATCATGAGGCGCGGGCTCTTCCGCTGCCGCACCTGCTCGCTGAAGACCTCGAGCCGCCGGCACATGTCGTGGTGGACCCACCCCGGCTCATACGACGGGTGGGTCATCTTGGTGAAGTGGATCAGCCGCCGGCGCGCCAGCACGCGGTCGGCGAGCAGCTTCTTGGCCGACGCCGACTTGGACAGCTCCTTGACCTGCTCCTCACTCATCGGTCGCCTCGATCACGTCAGCGTCCTCAGCGTCCTCGCTCGCCAGGCGCAGCAGCTCCTCGTCGGACATGGCCGTCATCTTCTGCAGCATGACCTGGCCGTTGACGCTCACCTCGATCTGCGTCTTCGTGGGCTCGTAGTGGCCGCACAGCCGCCCGATCTCCTTCCACCCCGCCACCATGACGGCAGGGTCGGCCTTGAGCTTGGCCGCCTCGATGGCCTCGAGCATGCCGTCGACCACCCGCTTCTTGGACACGCGTGACGCCGCGGCATACTCCTCCCGCCGCAGCTCGACAGCCCGGCGCACCGCCGCGCCCTTCATCACCATCGTGCCGTTGGAAAACCCCGCCTTGCGGGCGGCGCCCGACAGGCTCATGCCGTCGTCGACGTAGTACCGCACGAACGCCTCCTGCTGGGCGGTCAGCGGCTTGGTCGGCAGCATCTCGTCGAACAGGATCAAGTCCTCAGTCTTCTCTGCCGCCTGCGCCACCTCCTCCTTGAGGCTCGTGAGCAGCGACACACCTTTGCGAGCCATGGTGGCCCCTCCTAAAAGTCCCTAAGTCTACCACCGCAATCGTCGTGGTGCCTACGAGCCGATGGTGGGCGGCGGAGCCCGAGAGGAGGCTTCGTGTCGATCTAAACGACCCCGATGAGTGAGGGGGTCCTCGGCATCTGGGGCGAAGTCGACGCGATCTTCTTCGTACTCGGTACTAAGTTCGTGGTTCTCAGAGGAGAGCGCCTGGCCTCGGCAGGGGTCGGTGCCATGACAGGGGTGGTGGGGTGCTAAGTGGGTCTGGCAGGGGTGGTCTGGGCTGCGCCCGGCACCGCCGAGGTGCATCAGTGCTCCGGTGCCGGGTGGCACCCAGCCGCTCGCGGCGGCATGACAGGCTGCGCCAGGGGCGCACGCCCCCGAGGGGTAACACCTGCTCCATTTCCAAAATTTGCAGAATTTTTCCGGGCAGACGGTACTGTCACGAGGCCGGGGGGTGGTTCGGATTTGTCTGACGGATCTTCGTACCTCGTACTAAGTGCTGGGTACTTGGAAGAGAAGAGAGTGGCGATGCCGGGCGACGGGCAGACTGGCGCCGGCGCATGGCAGGGGCTCGCCCGTCAGGGCGGCTCCACTAAGGAACTCTCAGTACGAGTCCATTTCGTCCGTTTCGGGCCGGCGCGATCCGGGGGCTCCCCGACTTCAAAATCCCCACCCCCCACTTCGGTTTCGCTTCGCTCAACCTCGTAGTACCCAGTACTTCGTACTGGGTACTCAGATCCTCGCTGCGCTCGGATTTTCAATGATTCACTCCTCACTTCGTTCGGAGTTCTCAGACACAGTGCTCGCTGCGCTCGCATGCAGCTCGGCGCCTGCGGCGCCTCGCACCAAGTACTCGGTACTACGTACCGAGTACTGAGGGCTTAGACTCGCTTCGCTCGTAAAAAACAGCTAAGGACCGCTTCGCGGCCTTAGCATGTGCTCACTAACGTTCGCACTTGATGCTCGCGCAAGCGCTCGCCTCTTTTCTCGTGTGTTCATCACCACACTCCTTCGGAGAACACCATGAATGCTACGACCGTGAATCAATTCGCTACTCGCGCTAACGCGCTCGCTTATGCGATAGAGACGCTCGGCGGCAAAGCCGACCGGCTGCGCGCTCTCTCGCTGTGGCTGCTGAAGTCGCTGAGCGGCGCTGCGGCGAAGCCGGCCGCGGCCAAGAAGGCTGTGAGCAAGCGCAAAGCTGCGCGCAGCCAGCGCGAAGCATGATTCTTCCGCAGGCCCGGCATGCCGGGCCCTCTTTCTCTCGCTTGTCACTCACTCAACTGGAGCAACACCATGGACACAAACAATCCCGTCATCGTCCTGCTGGCCGAGAAAGCCACCGACACTGAAACCCTCGGGCCGGTAGGCAGCGCCCTCGCCGTCGGCGCGCTCATGCTGGGCGGTTATCTCTTCGGCAAGGCTGCTGAAGAGCCCATGCGCGACGCACTGGCAGAGCTGCGGGCTCTGCGCGAAGCGCGCAAAGCCGAGGCAGCGCGTCACCTCACTGAGGCTGATGCACGTCGTGACTCCGCCGACTCGGCAGCTCTGTGAGGAGGTGCGACATGGTCACGCCACGTACCTTCGCCCAGCGCTGCACGAGGCTGGCACTGGACATCGAGCGCAACGCCCTCGAGCTGGGCGACGAAGTGCCGATGGACATGACTCGCGCCCTGCGACTCATGGCCTCGAGCATCGTCGTACGCGCCAAACAGCTGCAGTGTCTTGACGCAGACCTGCAAGAATTCATGCGGCTCTGCCCGGCCGATCTGCAGGCTCGCATCACGAGCACCTACGCTGACGCACGTGAGCTGCGCAGCGAACAGGGCTACGAAATCGAGCAACTGCAACTCTGCTACGCGCTGTAACCCCAATGGGCCCGACATGCCGGGCCCTCTCTTCCTCTACTGAACTGGAGCACTGACATGGAAATCATCAACTACGCCATCGCTGCACTGATCGCTGTCTTCGTCATCGGGTTCCTGCGTCGCCTGATGACGGCCAAGCCCACACCTCGCATCCCGAAGGCTCGTCCACACGTAGAAGAGCGCGCCGGACAACGTCGCGCTGCTGAGCAAGCCTGGCGCGACGCGCTGTGAACACCTTCAATTCACTGAACAGGAGTAACACCATGAACACGAACTTCACCCGCCTCGTCTCCACCGAAGAAGCTGTTGCTGGCATGCGCGTTGAGCACCTCCGCTCGGCGGTGCGTGCGTTCGAGGCGCTGGGCAGTAAGGAGCTGTCGGAGGACGCGCGCAAGCTGCTGACCGCACTGGACAACGCGATGTATGACGCGCCTGCGTTTCAGGCGTTGTACGATCGCGGCATCGTGCTGAGTCGCAAAATCCGCGTTGGCTTGAAGCTGCTGCGCGGGCTGTAAACCGAATAATGCCCCGGATTAATAATTCGGGGCACTTGATTAATAATTCACTGAACTGGAGCATCGCAATGAATAATCGGACTCTCTCCAAGGACGGCCACCTCGTCGGCGATCTCGTGATCGACTTCGTGCTGGAACAACGCACTTTGCCCCGTAATTACAGTCCGATTCTGGAACGGCTCGTGATGCAGGGCAAACTCGAGGAGCGCGAGGCAGCCCGCAGCATTGGCCTGCCTCGCTTCCGGGTCGGCAAACGCTGAGCGGAGGCTGACATGAACGACACTCTGCTCGAGACCGGCTACGAACAGTGGCAACTGGATAATCTCTGCGGCGACTGTACCGAGTCGCCCGAGGACATCCTGATCCGGCTGGAGACAGCCTTGCTGGACGACAGCATGACCGAAGATGAGGTCCGCTGCTACCTCCAGGACCTGATGAGCTGACGCATCGAGCCCCTTCACCAGAGGGGGCTCCGTGAGGCAGCTCGCCTCAACACCAAACCTCAATACACAGGAGTTTTACCATGATCTCGAACGCCGTCTCCTTCGCCCTGTCCCTGAACGACTCCACCACCCAGATCGCTGTGCTGAAAGGTCTGGCCAACACCGTCCTCTTCCGCGGTGTGAACGCCGAGCGCGGTGCGCTGGCTCTGGAGCGCCGCCTGGAGCGTACCGCCGGCGGCACGCTGGATCAGCGCAACCACCTCGACGAGACCTCCCGCTCGGATGAGGATCTGGACAACGACAGCGATGCCACTCGCGCACGCGAGGCCCATCGCCGGGCTGAGCAGTTCTTCGACCTGCACAAGGCCCTGGCCGGCATGGCGCTGCTGAACGGTCTGTCGAGCTTCGATCGCGCTGACACGATCGACAGCACGCTGGCCCGCATGCAGAAGAACAGCCTGAAGGTCGACGAATCAGCCCTGGCGATGATCGCTGAAGCGCTGTCCGTGCCGCTGGAGCTGGTGATGGAGCACCGCACCAAGCAGCTGATGAGCGAGGCTGAGCAGCTGAAGGCTGACGCCCCCTCGATCAAGGCTGCCTACGAGGCCGCCCCCGACAAGAGTGACGCGGAGGACGTGTTCGAGGACTTCGACACGCTCACCAAGTACTCCACTTGGGTGGCCACCTACGCCAGCGTGAAACGCCAGGCTGACTACGCGGCCGAGCGCTCCATGCGGTTCGTCAACCTGAACGCCCTGGCTGACGCCAAGCTGCTGAAGGCCACGGCTGAAGAGTTGTTCGAGGCCGCCAAGGCCTTCGAGGAAGCGCACTTCGAGGAGCTGATGGCAGCGCGCGATGAAGGTCGCAGCTTCCGCACGCTCGACGACGCTCGCCGCGGTCGCTGATGAGCAGGGTGGGGCCCCTCCGGGGGCTCCGCCCTGTTTTTCTGACCTTGGGAGGCACGTGGGCATCCCATCCCTTGAAGTCGCTGGAGTCTTGAATGCCCTTGAGAGCCTCTAAAAGGCCCTAGGAGCGTTTCTGAGCCTGGGATAAGGGAATCACCCTAGCCCGACCCAAAAACGCCGCTATGGGCCTTCTGGAGGCTCCTAGGGGCATCCCCACCCAAACAGAGAGGTGCCACGGTCATGCTTGCGTCAGGTTTCATCGTTTTCTTAGGAATCTTTCTCATCTTCCTCAAACTCCCGAGGAAGACAGCCCTGCAGTGGCTTGGCAAGCCCCTTGCCCTGGACATCGCCGCCACCGCACTGACAGCAGCGATGCACTGGGGCACCTTCTCCGGAATGATGGCCGCGGCAGTAGCTGGTCTGCTCTGCAGCGCCTTCTCAGGCATGGCTCGGTTCGCTTTCGGCTGGATTGAGTCAGGCGTCTACCACCCTGGTCGGATCTTCGACCTCACACGCAGTCTGTAAAGGAAAACACACATGTACTACGACACCCTCAAAGGCAGCGGCCTCAAGGCCGTCCTCCGCTCCACCTGCGGCACCGCCATGGCCAAGTTCATCGGCAACGCCACGGTCGTCCTGGACCAAGGCGAACGCGCAGAACAGGCTCAGGAAGCCTTGATCGAGCACAAGACCATGTATCACAAGGCCTACACCGAGCTGCTGAATCACACCCCGAGCGAGTTCGACATGCCGAACACGTTCGAGGAAACCATCGACTTCATGATCCGCGGCAAAGAGATCAAGCAGGCGGACATTGACCGGTTGGTCAATGCTGGTGTCAGCGAGGACGAGGCGCGACGTGTGTTGGGGCAAGGTTCGACCACCAACGTCAAGCTGCAGGGCTTGCGTGAGCAGATCGTCGAGCTGTGGAACATCACTGAGCTTGCCGAAGAGCCCTCCTTGTCGGTCCGCGTCTACTACGACTACGCCGTGCGGGCAGCTCGTGCGCTGTCCCAGGCCCGCGAGCGTGTCATCCGGATGATCGGGCTGAAGAAGCGCGTCCCTGCACAGGTGCTGCCTGACATCCTGGCTTCGACCACCGCCCTCATCGACTGGGCGCAAGAGTTCGAGCAAGACGAGGAGGTCCGGCAATGGATGGAAGAGCAAGACGGGCGCGGCTACCCGGTGGAGCGGGTGGCTGACCAGTTCCCGAGTTGACCCTAGCCTGCCCGGATGGGCTGTAGCAGTTCCATCCGGGCGTTCTCAAACATCTGCAGGTCGAATCGCCCGGAGACTGGCTGTTGTCGTTGAACTGCTACATCGACCATCGCCTATATGAAGGGACGGGTTTTTTGAGTTCGACTAGATGCGAATGACTCTCATCCCAATTGTGTCGAACAGTGAACTGGCCGTTTCTCTATGTTGAACTTCTCGATTTACTGCTACACTGCTACAAATTATCAGATGTAATAAATAACCGATAGGTTATAAGAGGGGGTTAAGGGTAAAAGCCGAATGAAATCAAGGACTTAGCGCGGTAGCAGCTCAACCGCCAAAATTGGAGGTCTAGCTGCTACGGAGCTGCTACACGGCTACTCATGAGAGGCCTCAGTGCTACACTTCACCCTTTCGTAAGACTTTTACGGTATCATTCGTCCGCTGTGTAGTAAGGCGACATTTTCTAGATCGTTAAAAACTGTTACGCCGAACTTCCGCGTAGTCCGGACCCCCACCAAACCATTCTGAGCCTACATTTCGAAAGGTTGTAGCAGCTGAGCTTTACAAACGTTGAGTTTGTAGCAGATGTAGCACTCGAGCTGCTACACGTCAAAACCTGAAAGCTTTCCTAGGAGATCGCAATGCTTTCATCCGATTACGCCGCCCTGGCCTGGGGCATGCTGTACCGAAACCTGACCCGATGGACCACGATCGACTGGCGATACATCAGCCAGTTCGAGCGCCTGACCCCTGCGCAACAGACATCCCTGGCCCTCCGTGTCGAGGCAGCCTGGCGAGGACGAGGAGCTGACCGCACCCGCCTGTCAAACCTGTTCGTGGAACGCCTGACTGACCACCTGCCCAACGCACAACGCTGCCAGGCTGAGGGTCATCTGTATGCCATCTATGGCCCAGACGCCATCCCGCTGCTCCTGGACATCAACGACAATGCCCTCCGCAATCTGGATCAGTTTGTCCTGAGCAGCAAGTTCACGCCGACCTGGGCGGAGATCGAGCGCTGGTGCGATACCAACGGCGTGCTCATCCCGCAGCAACAGGCTTCAGCAAAATCAATGATCGGGAAAGAATAATCTCGATCCGCACCCCGGATTATTAATTCGATTAATAATTCGATTAATAATTCGGGGGCCGCATGCAATTCTTAGCACCCAGTACAGAGTTCTAAGTACATGGGGCGTCCGCCCACACCCACACCCGCATGTTTGCGCGCTCATCATGACCATCGAAGACCTGGATCTGTACGACCACTACCCGCGCCTGAAGGCCGCGAAAGCCATGGAGACGTCCAAGGTTGTGCCCACTCTGCCCACCGAGACGCCCACGCCGGGGGAGGCGAGGAGCGTTGAGGCCTTGAGGGCGGTCGTGACGACGCTCGCGCAGGCGCTCACGGCCTCGGCCGGTGCCGGCCCTGCCTCCACCATGGCGTACCGCGTGGAGCGGCGGCGCCTCATCGACGCAGCTGTGTCGATGTTGCAGGTGCTGAGGGGGCAGTCATGACAAGCGACGGGGTCCTCACAGACCTGATCGGGAACTTGATCTACGCGCGCAGCGGCTGGGGGGACTGGGCCAAGCGAGCCAAAGCGGCGACTGCGGGTGGTCAGGCCTCATCGAGCTGATGCTCGTCCATGCGCGCAACCCACGCACCTAGAACCTAGAACCTAGTACTGAGTACTGAGTACGGAGTATGTGATGAGCAAGCACCAGATGTACAACTTCCCCGACACGCCCGCGGACGCGAGCGCATCGCACGACATCGTGCTCGAGACAGTGATCGAGGGCCTGCAGCGTGTGCTGCGGCACGAGCACACGCCCGAGCAGCAGCGGCTGATCCTGCGCAACGCAGCGATGCTGCTGGCTGACCTTGGCCTGGAGAACAGCCATGAACTCGGGTAAGAGCTGGCTCTGCGCGGAGCTCATGCGCATCAAGAGCGGGTATAGCGACTGGGCGGTGAACCCCAAGACGATCTGGCCGCAGTGGTCGTGGGAGCGCCTCGGGGCGCTTGCCATGACGAGCGACCCCAAGGGCGACAAGAAGCGCAGCCTCGACGAGCTGATACGCCTGGCTGACAAGCGCCTGGCCGACGCGGGCGACCGCGGCTGGGGCGCGCTCTGCGCCACGCTCGACGATGCCGCCGCCACGTGGCTCGCCGTGGGTGAGGACTCGCACCCCATCCACATGCGTCAGTGGCCTGAGCAGACCGTGCGCGCCATGACCATGATCATGCAGCTGCAGGGTGAGAGCGCGTGGTTCGCGGATGTGGTGGACGCCTTCGAGACGCTGTGGTGCCACGACGACCAGGAGCTGGCGCGCTGGCTGACGGGCCGGCCGTGGTCCAGAGGCGACCGCGTGTCGCAGGTGCTGTTCGAGGCTGGGCTGACGGGCGAGCGCCCACACGAGCTGTGGCGCCTGCTGCAGAAGGTCAAGCGACACCGCCAGGCGCAGCACCGCCTGACCCAGGAGCATGTCGACTACTTGATGAAGCGGAGGATGAAGGAATGGTACAAGTCGCTGCGGATGCTGCGCATGTACGGGACGGTACGAGCGGACTGATCCCGCCCGAGTGGCGCAGCTGCTTGCCGGTGCGGGCCAAGGTCGACGAGGTGTCCACCTTCGCTGCCATCGGCGGCTACTACGAGGCCATGGGCGCGATGGGCTACATCGACCCGGAGCCGGACGGGCGTGACGCGGTCATCGGCGAGATCGCCGTGCGCCTCGGCGTCAAGCCGTGGCAGATGGGCCACTTCCGCCACCTCTACACCAACAGGGTGGAGACAGCGGAGCTGATCAACCTGCGCGTGCTCACCCGGCTGGGCGCCGTGCGCAACGAGACGGACATGCTGGCATGGAGCCTGAGAAGCAATGGGGTCGGTGGGGACCCTACATGAGCCCACGCATCGCAGCGGACGACGACATGGCGAAGACCTTCATCGCCACGTTCCGCCTCGATGGCCCGTACCGTGACATCGTTCATCCGGACCCACGGCAGATCAAGATCGGCGAGATCATCCTGCGCATGGATGAGATCGACCTCTACAACATCAAGCCGCTCCGGCGCGAGCTGTTCAACCCCATGTCCATGGAGCGGATCGACGAGCTGCACGCCCTCGTGATGCTCGGCGTGTTCTCCAACCTTGACAGGATGCTCCGATGGATCTCAGCTTCCGCCACGAAAATCTCCTGAACACGGCCTCCCGCGTCCGCTGCGGGGCCACGGCCAACACCGTGCTGACCGGCTGGCAACCCACCTTCCCGTCCTTCTGGCACTACCTCGGTGCCATGCTGCGTGTACCAGTGCTCAGCAGCAAGTACGATCCCATCGACTTCCTGGATGAGGTCATCAAGATCTGGAGGAGCTACGGCGACCGCGGCTGGGCCGATCTGGCCCAGTACGCCTTCGATCGTAGCGACGATGGGGTCTACTTCCCCATGCAGGCGTGGCTGCTCCACAACCGCACAGCCTGGCCCGGCACCATCCTGCAGTGGCCTGAGCAGACCATCAGGGACGCCATCGCCATGCACAGGGTGCTCGGCCTGCCCCACACCATCCATGACTGCCTTCACGCCGTCTGGCCGCTCTTGCGCAAGGACGAGAAGGAGGTGGCAGTCATGCTCGGTGGTGATCCCTCACAGTCCATGTACTCGGTACTGAGTACCTGGGGTCAGTTTCCTTACACGTTGCCGCCCACGACGGCGGGCAATCTGTGGCGGGAGTTCATGACTGCCTACCGGCGCAAGCGCCGGCCTCTCACCCACAACCCGGTGTCCTTGATCGGCAAGGGCCCCTACATCGTCGCCATGCGGCTGGAGCAAGGGAGGTTCTGAGATGACTGAGAAGGAGCTGCTGGCCGGCCTGCTCTACTACCGCGTGAAGGACTACGAGGTCCAGAAGCGGCGAGATTCGGGGAACTTTGTCGTGCCGCACGGCCGCACGACCATGGAGTTCCTGGGCGCGATCGCCCGAGTGGCCCGGCGCAAGCAGAGCTTCCGCGATGTCTACGACCAGGCCGAGTTCATCTTGCGCTGCTACGGCGACCGCGGCTGGTCGCAGTTCATCGTGGACCCCGAGTTCGGGGCGTTCTTCCAGACCCAGTTCTACTGGCCCTTCTACCTGGACCAATGGTCCGAGCAGGACATCGCCGAAACCATCAAGCTGGCCAAGCTCGAAGGCTTAACGGCGGAGCCGCACAACTACTTCCACATGACGGACAAGGCGTTCAACGACGACGAGCGCCGTCTGTTGTGGTGGTTGGGCTCCAACGAGAAGTCGATGAAGCTCTACGCACTGGCCAACTGGTGGCGCGGCAACAAGGTGCCGTTCGGCCCCCAGGGCGTGAGTCACTTCAGGTTCGCATGGAACACGCTCATGGGCTTTCCTGAGAAGACGGACCCAGACGTGTTCAGGACGATCCGGCACCTCGACATCGAAGGACTGCAGGACTATCGCATGTCACTCATCAACGGTAGTCGGCGGACTCTGGCTGGCAACTAGGAGAACCCCCATGGCAGTGACCCAGGAGATGCTCGAGAAGCTGCTGACCTGCGTGCGCGAGCCCGAGCGAACGCTGGTGCGTAAGGAGTTCAAGAGCTATGCACATGGGTGGACGGGCATCGTCCTGGCGTGGTCGATGTCTGACTACCCCCTTGAGTATCAGCACTTCCGGCGTCTCTGCAACTCAACTTTCTTCGAATGTCGGAAGAGCGACGAGGACTTCTGCGAGATCCTCGCCCGCGCCATGGCGCTCGATGCCAACTTCACCTCCATCAGCAATGTGGCCAAATCCGGCGCCGGTCTCAATGACGACCGCGTCCGGTACACCCTCAGCCTGCTCAAATTGCAGGCATTTCTCACCCGCTCGCACCTGAAGCGCTTCATGGAGAAGGAGCATGAGCATCAACTTGCTGAGGCGCGCGCTCAGTTGAAGGACTAGTCCGGCAACCCTGTGCTACTATCCCGCTCCCAGGACTGACGAACATGCTCACTCGAAAACAGATGAATCTGCTCCTGCAGCAGGCCATCCACTCCCAGGCCTACCAGTTCTGGATCCAGGCCAAGAAGGAAGGCACCACGTGGCAGGAAGCGCGAGTTGCCCGCCTCGTGGTGGCGTGCTTCAAGAAGCCGACCAACGTCTGGACTTCTGGCTTTCGAGACATCGTCGATCAGGTCTCCAAAGGGCCGACCCCCCGGGACACCCGGCTCATGCCCACGCTTGAGCTGCTCTGGGACTCGCTCCAGAGCGGCAAGGTGGCGGTCCATCGCTCACGGCAAGCCGTGCGCATCATGATGGACCTGCCGCCAAAAGAGTCCGAGGTCATGTGCGCGCTGGCGAAGCTGGCCAATCTCAACATCGTTCAAGTGGAAGACAAATGCTCCGACTTCGCATTAACACAGCTCTCATCCGCCAGCTCCGACTTGAAACAGGTCTGTCGAGGGTCAAGGCGGTCGAGCAATCAGGTATCCGTTACGAGACCCTGAAGAAGCTCGAGGAGGAGCGCGAGTACCAAGCTACGCTCAACACCCTCACCCGCATCGCCAACTTCTACAAGGTCGAGCCCATCGACCTTCTGATCCAACACGAGGACTGACATGCACATCTGGACCGTCGCTGCCTCTGACGGCACGCCCTTCGCCAAGAAGTACTGGCTCTCCCCGACGGGCAGCCTGAAGAACGAGCAGTACCCGCACGTGCTCCAGATGAGCAGTCAGAAGCACACCGTCAACACCTTGGCGGACCTGCATGGTCTGGTCACGTCCGTCGCCACCCAGGGCGCCGCCCTGGTCAAAGGTGAGCTGCTGCGTGATCTCGTGGACGAGAAGCGCGCCGGCGCTACCTCCCCCTCCACCCTCACGCAGTGGGTCTGTCTGGACTTCGACGGGTTCCTTGTCCAGGGTCAGACCCCAACCGTCGATCAGGCGCTGCAACTGCTGGGCCTGGGCGATGTCTCCTACGTCCTCCAGTACAGCTCGAGCGCGAGTCTGCCGCAGTGCCCCGGCCTGCGCTGCCACGTGTTCATGCTGCTGGAGGGGGCCATCACTCCGTCGCAGCTGAAAGTCTGGCTCGAGCACTGCAACTACTCAGTGCCTGAGCTGGCCAACGACCTGGAGCTGGCCGGCAGTCGTGTGGCTCTGCGCTACCCGCTGGACATCACCACCTGCCAGAACGACAAGCTCCTCTACGTGGCGCCGCCGGTCCTGGCCTCCGGCCTGACCGACCCGTACCCGGGCGCGGCCCGCGTGCAGCTGGTCACCCGCTCGCTGGACTGCATCCCACTCTCTCGCGTGCTGGCTGATGCGCAGCTGGTCATGGAGACCCGTCGCAAGACGATCGACGAGCTGCGCAAGAAGCTGGGCCTCGGCAAGGTGAAGGGGACCATTCAGTATCTGCCCTCCGGGGACGAGATGCTGACCGGCATCCCCGCGGGCACCATGACCATCACCGGGCTGAAGTCCGAGCGCGGCTTCACCTACATGAACCTGAACGGCGGCGACAGCTGGGGGTACTTCCACCCGGACGACGACTTCAAGTTCCTCTACAACTTCAAGGGCGAGCCGGTCTACTCCATCAAGGATGCACTGCCCTCCTACTACGCCGAGAAGCAGGCGCAGCTGGAGCAGGCCTCGATCGAGATGGGCGAGCCCGTCCCCTTCGTGGTCGCTGATGGCGCCGGCAAGTATGTCTACGGCCGCTACCACCCGGACATCGGCGTGGTCGGCCAGTGGAATACCGCCACGTCGCTCCGGATGGTCGAGGACTACTTCACCGCTCTGGAGGTGGATCCGCCCGAGGTCATCCGAACCTGCCGGCCGGTCTACGACCCGACCACCCACTCGGTCATCGACTACGAGGCTGAGACGCTGAACAAGTTCGTGCCCTCACCTTTCATGAAGATGACGGGCACGGAGACGCGGACTCATCAGGAAGGAGCCCAGTACCTAGTACAGAGTACCTCGTTGCAGTGGATCGGCCGGCTGATCAAGCACGCCATGTCGGACGACCAGACCGCCATCGAGTACTTTCTGAACTGGGTGGCGCACATCTTCAAGAACCGGACCAAGGCGGGCACCGCCTGGATCTTGACGGGTGTGCAGGGGTCCGGGAAGACGGTGCTCTACGAGCAGGTGCTGAAGCCCCTGCTCGGTGAGCAGAACGCGCTGCTCCTGTCACTCGAGACGTTGGCCGAGAAGTTCAACACCTACCAGTCGGAGAGCCTGCTGGTGGTGGTGGACGAGGTGAACGTGCGCGAGCACAAGGGCAGGGACCAGCTGAACAACAAGCTGAAGATGCTCGTGACGGGCGACACCGCTCCCGTGCGCTCCATGCGCAAGGAGGCGGTGCAGTCCCGCAGCTGGAACAGCTTCATCCTCATCTCCAACTCGAAGTACCCGATCGATGTCGAGCAGGGTGACCGGCGATACAACATCCCGGCCTACCAGGCGACCAAACTGGATCCCAGCTGGGTCGACACGAAGGCGATTGCATCAGAGCTGCAGGCCTTCGCCAACCTGCTCATCTCGATCAAGGTGGACGAGGATCGGGTCCGCTTCCCGATGGCGTCGGCGCAGAAGGCGAGCGCGCAGCAGGTCAGTTTGACCGACCGCGAGCGCGTGGCTGATGTGCTGAAGTCGGGCGACCTGATGCCGCTGGCCAAGCTCATGCCCAACGCCGACGAGTCGCTGGACATGTTCGACCTGCAGCGGCTGAAGCTGGCAGCGCACATCTTCAAGCGGGTCTGTCTCGACGAGATCTCGCCGGACAAGATCAGCACCAACGAGATCCGAGTGCTGTACGAGTACCTGCTCGGCAAGCAGATGGCCAGCGAGTTCAAGCGTGTGGCCTGGCTCGACGAGATGGGCCTGGAGGTCAAGAACGTGCGCATTGGCGACAAGGTGGTGCGCGGCTTGACGATCCCTACCAAAACCCTGACTCCTGAGCAGAAGGATGAGGTCAGGGATCTGATCAAGGACTTCCTGTGAAGCATCTTCTCATCTCTTGCGCAGCCGAGTTGATTCGGCTGCGAACCACCAATCATCAACTGTTGGAGGCGATCAGTGTCGCGCTTCAAGACCAGCACGTCGCGGTACCCGAAGTTCCAGTGGCGGACCAGCCCACACACCGTGATGAAGTACATCAAGGCGTTGCGTTCCTCATCGATCCTCGATGAGCACGTGCTTGGCATCAACCCGGCTCTGCTGATCCACCGCGAGGTGTTCGCAGACGAGCTGGAGCGGCAGTATCACCACAACACGAAAGGCAACGAGCTGACGGTGGCTGTTTACACCGACGGCGTTGACGCTCCGCAAGGAGCACCCCACCCCGGCGTCATCATTCGACGCCAAGTCCACGAGGAAATTTCCCATGAGTGATACTTCCACCGGCGCCTTCCTGAAACAGGAATTCGAGCGCAAGCCCATCGACGAGCTGCTGCAGCTGCTGTACCGCGCCAACGAAGTCAACAACGACGAGGTGTTCGACCTCGTGCAGGACATCCTGCTGGAGCGCGGCGGCAAGGCTGTGAAGGCCAAGGTCGCCGCGAAGTACCTGACCGATCTGGCGACCGAGATCGCTGACTTCCCGGTCGAGGAGTGATCATGGCAGCCGCTTCAATCAACCTGCAGCGGCTGCTCCAGGAGGCCTTCGAGGCCTCCTCCATCGAGCAGTTGCTGCGCGACCTCGCTGTCGCTGAAGGCAACGTCGACCCCACCGAGTTCGTCATCAATGAGCTGCTGCGACGCGGAAACCAGCTGCTGTACGAAGAGCAGCGCGGAAAGTTCTGGAACAAATCCCTCGACGACATCCGAGAGGCCCGAAATGCCGCTGTATCTCCGGCACAGTGGCGGGCACTGCAGCGTGTTCTCGAGGAGCGAGAGCGGGGCGAGCTGGGTCAGGCTGATCGAGGACCTGACGCACGTCCTGCTGATGCTGGCCGCGGCCGGCCTGAGTGTCCTGTTCATGACGAGGATTGCTGAATGGCTATCGTGAAAGTGAAATCGGGGCTGGCCACGTTGCCCCGTCAGTCGACGGCCGGCGCCGCCGGCTACGACATCTTCGCCGCGAGCGCAGAGCGGATCCCGCCGTATGGCACCGGCGTCATCAAGACGGGCCTGCGCCTGCAGATCCCGCCGCACACGGTGCTGCTGGTGCACAGCCGCAGTGGCCAAGGCTTCAACCATGGCATCCGGCTGTCCAACTGCACCGGGGTGATCGACTCGGACTACCGCGGCGAGATTCTGGTGAAGCTGCAGAACGACTCGGACAAGGAGTTCAAGGTGGAGGTCGGCGACAAGGTGGCTCAGGCCGTCCTGATGCCGTTCTTCCGCATGGACTTCGAGACCGTGGACGAACTGGATGAATCCGACCGGGGCACCGGCGGGTTCGGGAGCACTGGAAAATGAAAGCAACGGACTGGGTATGGGTAGCGATCGCCGCCGGCGTGATGCTGCTGGGAACGCAAGGGGCATTCGCTCACGGCTGCGAAGGCGACTTCGCATGCGCGCAGAACCCGCAGCATCAGTGGCAGCAAGAGCAGCAGCAACAGCAGCAGGGCCAGGCAGCAACGGGCGGGTCGGCTTCGGTGACCAACGCATCGCGCAGTTGGTCAGTGAGGCCTGTGCAGCCGGCCGTGCCGCCGGCAATCACGCCGAGCGCCACCGTGAGCCGCTATGCGGACACGGAGTGTCAGCCGAGGATGAAGATCGTTCGCCGGAGCGTGAATGGTCTGAATAACCGGCCGATGGGCGCTCAAGAGTTCGAGGCCGGCACGGACATGTACGTCATCTCTGACGAGGAGATGCCGTACAAGCGTGTCGAGCTGGCTCCCGGCCTGGTCCGCTTCTTTGGCCACCGGATGACCGAGACCACGGCCGTGACCACAGTGTCCACTGGCTGGGGCTTCGGGATCGGCGGCAATGGCAGCAACGGAGCCGGCGGCAGCATCGGCGCCGGTGCCAGTGGTGGGCTGCAACGCCTGATCACCACGATCCGGCTGATGGACTGCGTCGCGTATGAGCTGGACACGCGCACGCCGCCCAAGCCAGAGGTGGTGGAGAAGGTCAAATGGCGCACCCGGACGGTCGAGAAGGTCGTCCCGGTGATCCCCTGCATGACGTGCATGGAGAAAAAATGAACTCGAGAGCAATCGACCAAATGGTCGCCGACCAGATGCGGGCGGCGAACCTGGCCTCGGCGGTGTACTGCACCTCCTCGCGCCGCAAGATCCACGAGGCTGCACAGGACAAGGTGATCGCAGATCTGCGGCGCCGCGTCGCAGCCCTCGAGGACCACATCAGCAAGTTGGGTGAGGTGCTGATCGACATCGACACGAACCTGGACGTGATCATCAATGGCAAACCGTAAGCTGCTGGACAAGCTGTACAAGTCCCTCGAAGAAGTTCCTGATGACGCTGATGTCACGGCGGTGGTCGGCCTGATCGCCTACAAGGGCAAGCAGGATGATCAGCTGCCCACGGTGCAGGCCTACGGCGGCCGCGCGCACGACATCGCGTGCGTGGTCGCTGACCTCATCGCCTCGCTGAGCGCCGAGCTGCCTGAGTTCAATCAGCAACTGACTCACTACCTCGAGCAGCATGCCGAGGCCGTTCAGGCCGAGTCCTCCAACCCTCACATGCTTCACTGATGAAACCACGCAAGTACGGGGTCTCTGACGCACTGCAGTGCCGCCCCACTCACTGGTGCGCAAGCTGGGTCGAAGCTCTGTGCTTGCGTGTCTCTCTGAATCAAGCAGCATCCACGTTCCGGTACTTCATCGTCCCCGGACCGGACCTCAAATCACTCAATAGGAAGGCATGACCATGCGTCCCCAACAAGCCGCGAAAGCTCTGGAACTCCTCATCAACGCCAAACAACCCGTCATGCTGCACGGCAGCCCGGGTGTTGGCAAATCCCAGATCGTGAAGCAGGTGGCCAAGAAGCTGGGCCTGGAACTGATCGACCTGCGCCTCTCGCAGCTGGATAGCGCTGACCTGCGCGGCATCCCTCTGGTGACCGGCACGGCTGCCTCCAAATCCCGCAAGACGGACTGGGCCACGCCCAAGTTCCTGCCCACCGAAGGCAAGGGCATCCTGTTCCTCGACGAGATCAACTCCGCGGCACAGGCCACGCAGGCTGCCGCTTACCAGCTGGTGCTGGACCGCAAGCTGGGCGACTACGAGCTGCCGGAAGGCTGGGTGGTAGTCGCCGCCGGCAACCGGATGCAGGACCGCGCGATCGTGAACCAGATGTCGAGCGCGCTGAAGAACCGCTTCAGCCACATCGACTTCGAGGTCCACTTCGAGGACTGGATCGACTGGGCCTTCGGCGCCAACATCGACGACACGATCATCGCCTTCCTGCGCTTCCGCAAGAACTTCCTGAACGAGTCCGAGTCCCACTCGGGCTCCACGAAGGAAGAGAAGCAGCGCCTGCAGAATCTGAAGGACGCCAAGGCCTTCGCCACGCCCCGCAGCTGGGAGTTCTTCGATCGTATCCTGAAGCAGGAGCCGGACGAAGAGCTGCTGCCGATGCTGGCCGCCGGCACGGTCGGGGACGCCGCCTCGGTTGAGTACATGGCCTTCAAGAACCTGTACCGAGACCTGCCCACGGCTGAGGAGATCTTCGAGAAGCCCGAAGAGACCCGTCTGCCGAAGCAGCCGAGCGCCAACTACGCCGTGACGACCATGCTGGCGCGTCACACGACGGTGAAGAACTGGCAGCAAGCCATGAAGTACATCGAGCGGCTGCCGGGTGAGTACCAGGTGCTGTTCGCTCGCGACATCGTCCGCAACCCGGCCAACAGCAATCTCTGCTTCCAGCCGGAGTTCATGACATGGGTGCGCGAAAGCAAACTGATCTGACCCTCGAGCAGTACGCGGTGGCCGACTCGCTCTACAATCTCCAGATCGAGCACTGGCGAGACATCTCGCTGGAGGCGCGCGAAGCAGCAGCGCGTGCCTGCTACCCCGCTGTGATCGTCGAACAGATCGAGCAGCTTCCTGTGGAGCTGCGCGAGAACATGACCGGGTCCGTCATGGTAGGCGGCGAGGCGCCGCGCTACCTGCGGATCCCCGGCTGGCCGGAGCTGTACGACCACCCTCGGCTCTCCGTCTTCCAGACACCTGACGAGATCCACAAAGCCTTGGCCGTCTGCAACGACTACATCAAGGCTGGTCATCATTACCGCGTCCACCGCGATCTGGAGCACGTATGGAAGATCTTAAGCAGTTCGGCTCGCAGGTCTCTGCGCGATCGCCTGGAGCAGAGGATTTCCTCCGACGATTCATCGCCCTTGTGGTAGAGCGTTGGCTCTGGGATCTGGACAACGTCACTCAGCTCTGCGTCGCAACCCTCCCCCCGGAGAGGGGGTCGGCTTTGGCAAAATTCATATGGCATGCTGCGGAGAAAGACATACGCTTCGCTTCCTGCCACCAGACAACGAGCCTCGGCCCCCTCAATTTTTTCTGGGGGCTGCCCCACTACGTGCCGCCGAACACTCTGCCCGGCACGGTTGACTACAACCGCCTGCCCAAGGATCTGCGGGCCCGGATCGAATCGGTGCTGCACCTCGTTTCGGATCTGCCGATCCCCATCGAGAGCCGGGGGATCTTCACCAGCACTCGCTTTGACGACCCTTGGGACAAGGACCTGCCGCCCAGCTTCAGCCAATGGCGCGCCCGCCTCAGTTTCATCGGAGATCAGCTGTGACCCTCTACGAATTCATGCGTGAGCTGGAGACCTCCCCCTGGTTCCAGGAGCGCCTCCAGGCAGGTCTGCTGGCGGCCATCCATGAGCTGGTACCGGCCGGGGCCATCGAGGCCTGGCGCAACCGCCCGGCGGGCGTCACCGAGCACCGCCCCCGCCGCATCGAGCTGCGCTACGGCAACTACCGACTGTACACCAAGACCCCCGAGCTGCCGATGCTGATGGTACCGGCGGAGTTCAATGTCGACTTCCTGCCGCTGCATCGCCTGAAGAACGAGTACGCCCGCAGCTTCGTGATGGACATCCGGGCCATGGCCCAACTCTACTCCTGGCAGCAGGGGCGGCTGATCGGCAACCCCTACTGCATCCACTGCGCCCCCGAGACGGTGGACGAACTGCTGAACGAGGACGCTTCCAATGACCCCCTTCTCGCTCATACGCAATGCCTCGCAAAAGTCTGGCGTCTTGCCCCGACCGTCTCAGAACCTAGTACGGAGTACTCAGGAGTCCCTTTTTAGGGAGATCCGCAGGGCCTGTGGCGATACCGAGCTGGCGCGAGCCATCACGAAGCACTGCCACGAGGTGCCGATCGAGTACGCCGACTGGTTGCCGGTCTGGTCCAAGATGCGGGTGTCGGTGAATGGGGTCAGCTTCCGCTACGACCAGGTGGGCTGCTCCTTCTTCAATGAGATCAGCGAAGAGGACCTGCTCGAGCTGGCTCAGAATCATCCGGGTTGGGAGGTGTTCGAGGCTGCTATCCGAATCCGCGAAGGAATCATCTTCGTGAACCAGCAAAAAGACACCTTCACCTACGAGCACATCCGCGAATACTGGGGATGGATGGCCGAGAGCGACATCCCTTGCATCAAACGAATTCTCAACACGAACAGCAGGACTGAAGCATGAAACTCGAAATCATCAACGGCAAGATCCGCGTCACCCCCGCCTTCGTCATGCACCGCTCGGAAGAGCGCCTGTACGAGATCAAGAAGCTGCGGCACCGCGCTGTGCAGTCGCGCCTGAAGGAGGCGATGCAGGAGGTCAACCTGATCGGCTGGCCCAAGTATCGTGATCAGGCTGCCGCACTGAAGAAGGATCCGGAGTGTCTGTTCCTGGCTCAGATGGGCTCGCAGGCGTTCAACCGGCTGGCCGAGCTGCGGGCGGTGGCGCGCAAGCACTGGCCGAAGAATGACGCCTTCCTGCTTCTGTCCATCGAGGACTACAGCCTGCTGACGGGGCGCTCGCAGTATGGCTACTGAGAAACACGACGCCTGGATGGCGGCGCAGATCCGGGCGTGCGATCGTGTCATGTCCGCGCATCGGGGTGACCCGGAGAGCAAGGAGTACCGCTTTGCCCGGGACACCTACGATCTACTGATCAGCGCGGGCACGCACCTGTGCGTCACCACGCTGAACCGGCTGGCGGACGGGACACAGATCGAGTTGAAGGGGTGCGGCAAGTACGAGCCCCTGCTGGACAACTTACGCATGCTGAGACTGATGCAATGAAACTCGACGACGACCTCATCGACCACTTCCGCGAGCAGATCGTGATGTGGCACAACGAAGAACATCCGGACACACAGATCCTGCGGAACAACCTGTTCGGGACCACGGAAGAGTACGTGCCGTGCGACTACTTCGGTCACATCATGGCCCACCCCCGGGAGAAGGCGCCGGGACGGATCATGTTCCGCGGCAAGCGGCAGTCGTACCTGCGCCGCGCAGCGTTCCTCGCAGATGTGGTTGTCACGCTTCAGGCCAACGGGCGTCCGGACTTCAGCTGGATGACCCGCAGGCAGATCGTTTTCTACCACCTCCTGCGGAGACACTATGACCGAACCGGTTCTCTTATCTGAGCTGAACCGCATCGACCGGTGGCTGGCTACAGCCAAGCTGCCGGACGTGAAGCGCACGGCGCTGATGGCTGCGGTGCGCAATCTGCGCATGCACGGCCCGGCGCTGAAGGACAAGTTGACCTGGTACACCGAGTGGGAGCCGGCACACCGTGCGTACATCAAGACGGACGCCGGCACCACGAGTCTGATGCTGCTGGCGCAAGCCACCATCCTCGAGTACAAGTCCTACTGGAGCAAGTGATGCTGCTACTCCCTTCACAGCTTACCGTCATCCCTTGGCACTACTTCACGGTGCGTATCATTTCAAAATGGAATGAGATGTATCCGGATCTGCGGCTCGCACCGAACGTGCATAAGTACAAGGCGTCCGCCACGGAGTTTGTGGCGGTGGGCGTCAGCTACGATGAGGTCAACCGGATGATGGTCTGGGGCCTGCGTGACGGCTGCGAGGCAGGCTTCGAGGAAGAGTGTCGGAAGAGGACGAAGGAAGAGCAGTGGATCCAGGCCTCGCGGGCGATCGCTGAAGAGGACTACCCTGTCTTTCAAGCAGCCAAGGACTTCCTGCAGTTCACCCGCTATCAAGACGTGACCCGCTGGCTGCGCGACAGGCGGTCGCTCGAGCGCAGCAAGTCCGAGTCGGCAGCAGAGCTTCGCAAACTGCTGCCAGATCTCGAGTTCCGTGAATCCATCCTGAACATGCTCAGATGAACATTGAGTCAATTTCAGAAGCCCGGGCGATCGCCCGAGAGTTCCACGCGATACGCAACATCGTCGAATGGAACGCGATGTTCCCCCACATGCAGGTCAAGGAGGTGAAGAAGCCTCGAGCTGGGGTGTCTCATTTTGAGCTGAAAGCTCATGACCCCAAGAGCGTCGTTCCCTGGACCTATTTCGTCACGCCGCTCGAGGACATGGTAATCGATAAGGCTCTGTTCGATGAAGCTTGCCAGAGCACCCAATGGAAGCGAGTCTCGCTGCCACTTGGTCTCGAAGATGGCGAGGTAATCGACGGGCTGCGGGATCTTGTAATCTGTTGTCGAACTTCGGATCTGGAAAGATGGTTCACCAAACCCCTCGCTCTGAAGAAGAGCAAATCACCCTACGCGGCAAAATTGCGGGACTTGTTGCCGCGCGTCAGACATATGGCGAGCTGCCTCTCCCTTCTGCGCTGAACGTCATCGCCAACCAGTTCCTCGAACAGGCCATCAACGCTGAGTGGGAGCAGTCTAGCCGACCACCGCTGATGTTCGACAAGAGCCTCACGCACCCGTTCAGGGTGCGCATCGTGATCCCAGGACGCGAGGAACCGGTGGAGCAGACCATGTACCTGGGCAAGCCGGCGTATGGGAGCATGCTCTTCACCTCCACGCGGGTCGTCGAAGCCTGGCGCTTCTATCACAAGGCCCGGGCGCTTTGCACCTTCTGGATGGCCAGCTCGAGGGAGAACAAGCAGCGCATCCTGGCCTGGTCCAAGGAGCCGCAGCGGTTCCTCCGCGCCAAGTCGTACATGGCTCCGCACTTCATCGATGCCTGGTACGACTACCTCCCGTACATCCCAATCCTCAAACTCATGAAGGCCTGATATGGCAACCACCATCACCCCCGCAACCAAAGCCATGACCTGGATGCTGCTGAACTCGCAGCCCTTCTTCGCCTCGCTGGTCATGCGCATGGAAGTCCGCGAAGCCACCGACAAGGATCCTGAGTGCCCTGTCGCCTACACGGACGGCGCCCGGATCATCTACAACTCCGAGGTCTTCGCGGCCATGCCGGAGCCGGAGCGCGCTGGGGTGCTGGCCCACGAGGTGATGCACTGCGCGCTGCTGCACCACCTGCGCCGCGAGGGACGCGACCCCGAGCGCTGGAACATCGCCACGGACTACGCCATCAACATCGTCCTGCATGACGCCGGCATGAAGCTGCCGCAGGGCGGCCTGCTCGATGCCCAGTACCGCGGCATGACGGCCGAGGAGATCTACAATAAGCTGCCGGAGCAGCCCTCGGACCAGCAGAAGCAGAAGTCCGCCGCCACCGGCACGGTCGGCGATGGTGAGAACGCCAACGGTACCGAGGGCGAGAAGGACGCCGAGGAACGCCGCTGGCAACAGACGCTGGCTGAGGCCGCCCAGGCTGCCAAGATGTCCGGTCACCTGCCGTCCGCACTCGAGATCTTCATCAACGGTCAGCTGGCTCCGAAGGTGCGCTGGGCTGAGGCGCTCTCGCGCTTCATGACCGAGCGCTCGCCTGACGACTACAGCTGGCAGCGCCCCAATCGCCGCTTCATCGGCGGAGGACTCTTCATGCCTTCACGTCAGAGCGACGACACCCTCGGCGAGATCGTCGTCGCCATCGATACCTCCGGCTCGATGACGCAGGAGCTGCTCGAGCGCGTGGCCGCCGAGTTGAACGACATCAAGCAGGCCGCTCGCCCGACCAAGCTGCACGTGGTCTACTGCGACAGCGACATCCAGCACGTCGACACGTTCGGCCTGCACGATGACATCGAACTGGCCCTGCGCGGCGGCGGTGGCACCTCCTTCCAGCCGGTGTTCGACTGGATCGAAGAGAACGAGATCAATCCGCGTTGCCTGGTGTACTTCACCGACGGCTATGCTGATTTCCCCGAACAACCCCACTCGTACCCCGTCATGTGGGCTATCATCGACTCCTCCCAAACGCCGCCCTGGGGCGAGATCCTCCACATCGACGCATGATCTACAACGAGTCCCTCGCCTACTTCGTGCTGGACAAGAAGAGGTGGGAGAAGCTCCCGGCCGACCACGTGCTCACGTGCGGCCGGGTCAAGTTCAGTGCGCGGCGCCACCTCGTCACGGAGCGGTGGGCGACGAAGCGCGAAGCGCTGCAGCGCATGTACCCAGGCAGTGTCTTAGTACTCGAAACTCGGTACAAAGACACCTGGCATTACCAGGCCATCAAGGAGCAGAAGTGAAACCTCCCATCACCACGTGGAGCTACTCGCGGCTGGTGCAGTTCGAGAGCTGCAAGCTGAAAGCGAAGCTCATGTTCGGCGACAAGATCCCCCAGCCTGAACCCGAGCGGCAGCCGGGAGAGCTGGAGACGAAGCTCGAGCGCGGCATCCGGCTGCACTCTGCTGCGGAGAAGTTCGTGAAGGGGGAGGTGGAGCTGGTTGAGGAGCTGAAGCCCTTCAAGAAGGAGTTGACGCCGCTGAAGGCTCTCTTCAAGAAGGGCAAGGTGAAGGTGGAGGATGAGTGGGCCATGAACGCCGAGTGGAAACCGGTGGCGTGGACCTCATCCGACAGCTGGCTGCGCCTGAAGTGCGACGCCGTTGCCCAGATCACTGACGACCACGTCCTGGTCATCGACTACAAGACGGGGCGCAAGTGGGGCAACGAGATCAAGCACGGCGAGCAGCTCATGCTCTACGCCATCGTCGTCATGATGCGGCAGCCAGCCGTGCAGAAGGTCACGTGCGAGATCTGGTACCTCGACAATGGTGAGGTGGTGAGCCGCGAGTTCAAGCGCGAGCAGCTGGACGAGCTGAAGGCCAAGTTCAACGCCCGGGCGCTGGACCTGACCACCTGCACCGACTTCCCCGCCAACCCCAACATGTTCTCCTGCAAATACTGCCCGTATGGCCCGCGCGGCACCGGGCATTGCGACAAAGGTGTCTGAATGACGTTCCCGCTGTTCGACCATCAGAAGAAGTCCGTCGACTTCATGCGTACCCACGAGCGTGTGCTCGATGCCAGCGACCCCGGCACCGGCAAGACGCGCGTCCAGATCGAGCTGTTCGCCGAACGGCGGCGCAATGGCGGGGGCTGTGCCCTCGTCATCGCTCCCAAGTCACTGCTGCGCTCGGCCTGGGAGAACGACTTTGCCAAGTTCGCCCCGCACATCACCGTGTCGGTGGCGCAGGCGAAGGGCCGGGCCCAGGCGTTCGCCCGCCCGGCGGACGTGTACGTGACCAACGTCGACGCCACGAAGTGGCTGATGGAGCAGCGGCCGGAGTTCTTCGCGCGCTTCGACACGCTCATCATGGATGAGCTGAGCGCGTTCAAGCATCACACCTCGCTGCGATCGAAGGCCCTGAACAAGATCAAGAGCCACTTCAAGTACCGGTACGGTCTGACGGGTACGCCCAACTCCAACGGGATCACCGACATCTGGAACCAGATCTACATCCTGGATGACGGGCAGCGCCTCGGCAAGAGCTTCTACAAGTTCCGGAACATGACCCAGACGCCTTCCCAGGCTGGCCCCGCGGCCAACATGCTGAAGTGGGAGGACAAGCCCGGCGCCGAGCAGGCGGTGGGTGAGCTGATCAAGGACATGACCGTGCGGCACAAGTTCGAGGAGTGCCTCGACGTGCCTGAGAACTTCGAGACGGAAGTGCCCTTCTTCATGCCACCGGGTCAGGCCACGGTCTACAAGACGTTCAAGCGGGACGCTCTGCTGGCGCTGGAGAGCGGCGAGGTCATCAGCAGCGTCAACGCTGCCGGTGTCGCCAACAAGCTGCTGCAGATCGCCTCGGGCGCCACCTACACCGGGGACGCCAACAAGTACGCGGTGGTGGACCCCAGCCGGTACGAGATGATCGCAGACCTGGTGGAGGCCCGGCAGCACAGCGTGGTCTTCTTCCACTGGCGTCACCAGCGAGACCTCCTCATGGAGGAGTTCACCAAGCGCGGCATCACCTTCGCAGTGATCGACGGCAGCGTGAAGGAGCAGGACCGGATGGAAGCGGTGAAGGACTACCAGAACGGCTTCTACCGCGTGATGCTGGCCCACCCCGCCTCGGCGGCCCACGGCCTGACGCTCACCCGCGGCACGACGACGATCTGGGCGTCGCCCACCTACAACCTGGAGCACTGGTTGCAGGGGAACCGGCGGACGTACCGGGCCGGCCAGACGCAGCGCACCGAGACGATCAGCATCCTGGCGAAGGGCACCATCGAGGAGCTGGTCTACCAGCGCCTGGCTGACAAGAACGTGAAGCAGATCAACATCCTGGAGTTGCTCAACTCCGCATTCAAACAGGTCACCCCATGACGGATCGCAGCAAACTGGAAGTCGGTGGCAAGGTCTACGACATCATCACGATGGACGCGGAGACCGCCTTCGGCAAGGACTACACCCTCTCGAAGATGAGCACGTCGGACTACGTGCGCGACCCGCGCTTCCACGTCCACTGCTGGTCGGTGAAGATCGGCGAGGGCCAGACCAAGGTCTACTTCCGGGAGCAGATCACCGAGCTGTTCAACAGCATCGACTGGGCCAAGACGGCGGTGATCGGTCACAACCTGGCCTTCGACGGCTTCATCCTCCACGAGGTCTACGGCATCCACCCGGGCTTCTACATCGACACCCTGTCGATGGCCCGCGCGGTCCATGGCCATGCCGGGCGCCATAACCTGGACACCATCGCCAAGGCCCACGGCCTGGCCGGTAAGGTGAAGCAGGCGGCGCTCTACGACATCAAGGACAAGTGGGACCTGACCGAGGAAGAGGAGAAGGCCCTGGCGCTCTACGCCACGGACGACGTGGATGACACCTTCGAGATCTTCTGGGCGATGTACCCCTTCATGCCGGACAGCGAGCTGCGGCTGGTGGACATGACCATGCGCATGTTCTGCGATCCGGTGCTGGAGGTGGACATCCCGCTGGTCGAGGAAGAGCTGAAGGAAGAGCTGGGCCGCAAGATGGTTGCCATCGAGCAGGGCGGGGTCGACATCGACACGCTCATGTCGAACGAGAAGTTCGCCCAGGCCCTGCGCGACCGCGGTGTCGAGCCGCCCATGAAGGAGAGCGTGCGCACTGGCAAGCAGACGTATGCCTTCTCGAAGGCGGACCTCGAGTTCCAGGCGCTCGGCAACCACCCGAACCGCGACGTGAAGAACCTGTACTTCGCCCGACTGGCTGCCAAGAGCACCATCGGCGAAACCCGAGCGGGACGCTTCATCGAGACGGGCAAGGACGGTCAGAAGCTGCCGGTGATGCTCCACTACAGCGGGGCTCACACGCACCGCTGGAGCGCCGGCAACAAGATGAACATGCAGAACCTGCCGAAGAAGGGCAAGCTGCGCCGCGCCGTGATCGCGCCGAAGGGCTACGCGCTGTGCGTGATGGACTCGGCACAGATCGAGGCTCGCGGCATCGCGTGGCTGGCCGGCGAGCAGCGGGTGCTGGACATGTTCCGCGACGGCACCGACCTCTACATCGACCTCGCCAACGACATCTTCGGGAAGCCCGAGGTGCCCTACGGCAAGTCGAGCCCGGAGCGGACGGTCGGCAAGGTTGGTCGGCTGGGCCTCGGCTTCGGGATGGGCTCGCTCAAGTTCAAGGACACGCTGGCCAAGGGCATGATGGGGCCGGCGGTGAACCTGACGGAGCTGGAGGCAGCGAAAGCCGTGTCCACGTTCCGCACTCGCAATCCGAAGATCGTGCAGTTCTGGGCGAAGATGGATGAGGCCATCACCGCCATGATCCTCGGGCGCGATCTGAAGGTCGGCGTGCTCGAGTTCGGCAAAGGCTTCTGCCGGCTGCCGAACGGGCTGTTCCTCCACTACGAGGACCTGCAGGGCACGCCGGTGTTCGACCACCAGGGAGGCGTCTCGTTCAAGGACGTGACCTACAAGGTCAAGGCTGGTCGAGCGAAGCTGTACGGTGGCCTGCTCGCGGAGAACGTGACGCAGGCCATCGCCCGCATCATCGTCGCCGAGCAAATGCTGAAGATGCAGGACGCCGGGCTGCGGGTCGTGATGATGACGCACGATGAGGTCGTCACCTGCGTGCCGGTGGAGAAGGCCGAAGAGACCTGCAAGATCATGCAGGAGATCATGTCGACGCCGCCGGACTGGGCCAAGGGTTACCCGCTGAACGCAGAGGGTGGCTGGGACATCTGCTACTCGAAATGAACTGGCGAGACCACTTCCTGAAGGAGATGAAGGGCCTCACGCCGGACGCCAGGAAGGAGTACTTCCGGCGGCAGGCGATGGTTCATCACCCCGACAGGGGTGGCGACCCGGAGGCCTTCGCCGCCCTGAAATGGGCGAGCAATCAAGCCTACTCCGGCCCCTGCACCATCTGCGGGGGCCAGGGTTGGTACCGTGAGAAACAGGGCCACTTCACCAAGAAGGTGATGTGCCCCGAGTGCTGGAAACCGAGAATATGAAGACGATTGGCGAATGGATCGAAGAGCTGGCGGCTCTGAAGCGTGAGAAGTCGGCGAAAGATGAGGAGCTGAAGGCCATTAACCTGCAGATCCTCAGCGTGGAGCGCGAGATCTTCGACGCTCTGGACGCGCAGGAGATCACGCGCAGCGAGGGTGCATCGGCGAGCGTCAGCATCGTCACGAGCACGAAGGCCGAGGTCATCGACCGCGAGGCCTTCGACGAGTACGTGCTGGAATCCCGTAACATCCACCTCTACGAGAAGCGCGTCAACTCGGCGGCATGCCGCGAGCTGTTCGAGCGCGGCGAGATGATCCCGGGCGTGCTGCCGAAGCAGTACCGTCGCCTCCATCTGAGGAACAAGTGATGGTCCTGCGATTCGGTGACACGTTCATCAATGGCACCAAGGAGAACATGCGTGCGCTCCTGGCTGCCTACCCGGGGCTGAAGAAGTCCAACAGCGCCGCTCTCGTGAGCGCCATCCGCAAACACGAGCGGCAGATCGAGTCGATGCGTTACACGACCATCGACGGCCTGGATGTGCGGATCAGCCGCATTCCATCAACTCACTGAAGACCCCCATGACCCGCACAACGTCGAACCTGCCAGCAACCTACCAAGCGCAGCTGCTGGCAGAAGCCCAGTCGATCCAGGGCAGGATCTCCTCGCCGGCCACCGGCAAGATCCGCTGGATCGGTAATCACACCATCGCTCTGCCGGACGGACAGGAAGGTGAGGAGCTGGAGGCCGTGATTATCGACTTCATCACCGTCAACAGCTACTTCGATCAGCAGTACTCGCCGAGCAACCCGGTGCCGCCCGCATGCGTTGCCATGGGTTACGACGTGTCCACGCTGGCTCCGCTGGAGCAGTCGCCGGTGCCGCAATGCAGCAACTGCCTCATCTGCCCGCAGAACCAGTTCGGCTCTGCTGGCCGCGGCAAGGCCTGCAAGAACACCCGCCTGATCGCCCTCACCAGCGTGGCCGACGAAGGTGAAGACCCGATCATGTGGACCGCCAGCATCCCGCCGGTGAGCCTCAAGCACTTCGATGCCTACGTGCAGAAGCTCGCCACGAAGATGAAGACGATCCCCATCGGCGTTGTGACGAGGATCTTCCTGCGCGACGACGTGGCCTACCCCGAGCCCAAGTTCGAGGTGGTCAGGCCGCTGCGCGAGGACGAATTCGAGATCTACATGCGCCGCCGCGAGGAGGCCAAGGCCGTGCTCATGACACCCCCGGACCTGACAGGCTACCGCTCGCCCAACGGCGCACCGGTGCGCTTCCAGCCGAAGCCCGGCGCCGCCCCGGCTGCCGCCGCCAAACCCCGGAGGGTGCTGCGATGAGCCGCTCGATCCTCACCGAGGTTGACGAGGAGGATCTGAACCTGGCGGAGCTGCAGGCCCGCCGGGCCAAGATCCACAAGGAGGCGACCGCCCGGCTGGTCGCCCTCCAGAACAAGCAGAAGGCGGAGATGGCCGAGCTGCAGCGAGACATCGCCCGCACGCTCGAGCGCATCGACAGGGAGTGGGCGGCAGCCCATCCAAGCACCCAGAACTAAGTACGGAGTACTTCGATGGCAGCAGTTACGAATCGCGGCTCTGTCCTCTTCTGTGAGGGCGAGAGCATGGATGTGCAGCGGGTGGCGAGCGTGCTCGCCTGCCTGCTGGAGAAGCGCTTTGAGCAGGCTCGGCTGTGGATGCCTGCTCACTGGATGGTGCATCCCGACAAGGTTGAGGCCTTCGAGGTGCGCGCGGATGAACCCCTGACCGATCTGTTCGGTCGTCTCGTGGAGTTGAGCAGGAAATGAAGTACCCAGTGATCGGCATTGCCGGCAAGGCCCGGACGGGCAAGGACACAGCTGCGGCGATGCTGCTGGAGGAGTTCGGTGGCTACCGGTACGCCTTCGCTGACCCCATCCGGGGCATGCTGAAGGCCATCGGTGTGGACATGTCGCAGAAGCTCTGGCAGGACCTGAAGGAAGAGCCCATCGAGCTGCTCGGCGGCAAGTCACCCCGCTACCTCATGCAGACGCTGGGGACGGAATGGGGCCGGCTGATGGTCGACAAGGACATCTGGCTGAACCTCGCCGGCCACTACCTCACCCACACCGGCCCTGGCATGATCATCAGCGACGTGCGCTTCGCCAACGAGGCTGAGTGGGTACGCAAGCACGGCGGGCTGATCATCCACCTGGACCGGCCGACGGCCATCAAGGTTCGTGAGCACGAGTCCGAGAGCGGGGTGCCGGTTGAGAAGGGCGATGTCCAGATCCTCAACGAGAGCACCAAAGAGCACCTGCGCAAGCAGCTGATCAAGGCAGTGACCCAGGAGTGACACGACATGAGCCGCAAACCTGAAACCGACTTCATCCAACGGCTGCATCGGAAGATGGGAGCGGTCAAGCCGTATCACATGAAGCTCAACAACCCGCTGACCGCCGGCATCCCGGATGTCTACTACAGCGGCAGCGGTGGTGAGCTGTGGGTCGAGTACAAGTACGACCCGAAGGCCGGGATGGGTAGGAAGTTCGTCCTCCCGGCCCTCTCCCCTCTGCAGATCGCCTGGATGAACGGGCGGTACAAGGAGGGCAGGCAGGTGGCTGTGATCCTCGGCTGCATGAAGGGGGTCATGATCTACACGCACGGCAAATGGGCGGTACCGATGGCACCGTCTTTCTTCGAGCAACACCTGGTCAGCGAGCAAGAGGCTGCTGACTGGATCAAATCAAGGACACTCAAAGATGTTGGCACTGGCATCACTGGTGATGAGCTTCCTGCTGAAGCTCATTGAGGTCGCAATGAAGACCAAGACCGGCACGGCCGGGGTCGGCGGCGGCGTAGCCGCACTGGGCATCGCTGCAGTCAGCTGGGCAGTCTGTAAGGCCAAGGAGCTGTGGCACCTGAGTGAAGAGGTAGGCGCTGAACGCGGCAAGGGTCTGTTCCTCTTCAGCTGGCTGTCCCCCTCGGTCATCGCCAAGAATCACGAGAACGTGATCGCTTGGATCAAGCTGCAGGGCCCGGAGGTGCAGCAGCAGTACAAAGAAGCGCTGGCTTACTGAGCCACGCCGTATAGTGACGAGCAGGATCAGGCCTGCTGCAGGACCATATCGTGACGAGCTGGATAAGGCCAGCTGCTGGACCAAGTACCCTCTCAACCTCGCCTGACTGGCAACCCAAGGAGTTCACCATGATCCCCGCAATCCCCTTCGCCTACCTGGCTGTCACTGCGACTGTCGCCTACACCATCAAGCGAGTCGCTGACATCGTCGAAGAGATCGTCGGACGCCCGACCCGCGCTGCAGAGCTGGAGCACGAGCTGAAGATGACTGAGCTGAAAGGCAAGCAGGCGCTCGCTACAGTCGCGCAAGAGGCCTTCGACGCCCTGTCCGATCTGAGGAAGTTGCGCGAGAGCATGGAGATCGAACGAGCCAAGATGCAGGCCATGGCCAAACCCGGCTCTAACCCCCGCACCTTCAAGAGCAACTGACATGATCAGCTTCGTCATCGCCTTCGCTGTCCTGGCGCGCATCCTCTTCGGCATGTGGAGGGACAGCAAACTGCCCCCCGCCATCCAGCTGCGCCTCCCGGAGTATGACGAGGCGCTCGAGGTCCGCGTCGAGCCGAAGACGGCGATGGACATGGTGGTGAACACCTTCATGTTCTGCATCCTGGAAGCCCCCGTCTTCCTGGGGGTTCTCGCGCTCTTCCATAGCGACCTCTGGGAGCTTCTGCTCGTCATGTAAGGGGATCACCCCTCCCCACATGAAAAGAGGCGCCAAAGCGCCTCTAATCGATTCCTTGCGGGCATCCTGCCCGGTTCGGAAGACTTACCCCTGCCAGATACTATGCCTCGTCCGTCTCGTCAGTTTCGACAGGGACGTGGGCAACGCCCTCTTCGTCTGTTTCGCCTTGGTCGTGGGCAACGCGGTGGGCGACCTCGGCGGGCAGCCGGCCCGACTTGATCAGGTTGTCAGTGTCCGCCAGGACGGCCTGCATCTCCTCGTAGGTGGCGTTGTTGCGCAGCATGTTGGCACGGTGGCTGATCACCCGGACGTTGCCCTTCACGTAGCCCAGCAGCGGGTTGATGCGGTCAACCGACGGCACGCGCATGGGGGTGCCCAGCACCGGACAGATGGCCGGCACGACCAGGTCCTCCGGCAGGATGTCGAAGTCGCGCTTGCGCTTGATGGCACGGCGCTTCGCGTACTCGTACAGGCGCATGGCAGGGTCTTGGTCGGCACGCTTCTGGCGCTGGCGGGCAGCGATGCAGGCCTTGCAGATGGTGCTGTAGCCAGTCTTCGTGTCCTTGCGGGGGCTGAAGTCCGAGATCATCTTGATCGTCATGCAGCCCTTGCACTTCATCGTCAGCAGGGTCGGGAGGATCGTGGCTTTGGCAAACTTGTCGCGGGACATCTTGGGGTTTTCTCAGAACTCAGTACGGAGTTCTTGGAGGAAGTTGATCAATGCGTGCATTTTATCGGAACTCTTGACACCTGTGTTGTAATTGATACAAGGATTCACAATCCAGAAACATTCGCGGTTGACAGGCTGTCGCGTCGGCACGAGTGCCGTGTAGTAGCTGTAGCAGATGTAGTACTGCACCACAACACTCTAAGTCGTTGATTCTTCAGGGGAAAGGTGTGTTTGTTGCACTTCTCGCCGAAAAATTCCTGATTGGCTATATAGAGGGGGAATGAGAAGAGCAATAGAGCTATCGCTCTCTCTATATGAATTTTTTAATTGTAGTACTACAAGTACTACAGTACTTGAAAGGCCTTTGGAATCAACGACTTAGCGGTGTAGCAGGTCTCGAGACCACCCAGCATTTGTATGGAGTTATCTGCTACACCGCCGCAAGCTCCCGGGTGGGTGGAGGCCCGGGAGCAGGTCGGTCACTTCGGCGCGTACTTGGCGAGCGGCACCGAGCGGTCCACGAGGTCCCTCGTAGAGGCAGACCCCGCCATCCAGTCGGCGATCGTGCCGGCGTGATCGGCAGCGGGGCCGACGAAGGAGGCAGCGGGGTTGTCACCGCGTGCCATGTCCTGCACTGCGTCCACGGCGTACTGACCAGTGCCCAGCAGCCCGCTGCGCTCCACCTCCTTGCCGAAGAACTGGCCGAGGCTCATGTCGAAGCCCTTGCCCAGCAGCATGGCCTTGGCGGCGTCCGCCGCGGCCATGAAGGGGATGTAGGTCAGCGCTACCTGCGCGGGCTTCGTGTTGCCCTGCTTCCACTCGTGCCAGACGCGCTTCATGATCACCTCCTGGAAGCTGTGGGTGAACTGCTTCAAGTGGAAGATCAGGGCGAAGCGCGGGTCACTGCCCCAGATCGGGCGGTGGGCAGCGTTGGGGCGCAGCACAGCGCTGTCGACGAACTTGAAGAGGGCGCGGCGCAGCCGGTAGGTCGTGTCGTCCTCCTTGGACTTCAGCAGCTCCTCCCGGTTGTTGGTGGCCCAGATGACCTCCACCGCCGGGTCGCCGGCGTGCAGCATGCGGTGGGTGAGCGACACGGCCTTGGTCTCGACCTTCTTCAGGTCCTCGGCCTTCAGGCCCATCTCGTCGAGGTAGCGCTTGGACTCAGCCTTGACCTTGGGGTCGGCCTTCTCGTCGTTGACCGTGCGCAGGTGCTTCAGGATGAACTGGGAGCCGGCGATGGTCGCCTGCACCCGCATGGCCTTGTTCCAGCCCTCCATGCCGTTCCAGCGGAAGAAGGTCTCGTTGAGCTTCTTCAGGCCGCGGGACATGTAGTTGCCGCTGTAGGCGTCGCCATAGGCGTTCATCATGCTGTTCTCGTCCAGCACGCCCAGGTCACGCACCAGCAGCTCCAGCTCGGTCTCCTCCTGCTTGGCGCCAGTGACCTTCGAGGTCAGGTCCTTGCGCAGCTGGTCCATGCCGCGTTTAAAGCCCTCCCAGGCGTCCTTGAAGCTGCCGGTGCGGATGGCGATGCCCAGCGGGTCGATGAGGCTCGCAAAGAGGCTCAGAGGCAGCAGGGCGAGGTTCTCGATGGCGATGATGTTGCCCTGGATGCCCGCCCACGTGCGGTTGATCTCGTTGGCCCCGAGCACGCCCGTCATGGCAGCTGTGCCCTTCATGATGGTCTCGAGGTCCTCCTGCGTGGCGCCCTCGCGGAAGAGGTCCTGCAGGATCTCGGTGAGCTTCTCGCCACCGTTGCCAAAGCGCCGGGCGTACTCGGCGCGGTGGACAGCCTTGTTGACGTAGCTGGTCAGCACCGCGGTCAGATCCTGGATCTGGAACTCGACGAACTCATGAGCGTTGCCCACGTTGATGAAGTCGAAGACCCGGCGGTTGACGCTCTCGGCGCCCGGCGTGAAGCCGATCTGCTGGTCGTTGTCGGCCAGGTCCGTCATGCCGTCGCTCAGGGCGATCTTGTCCGCAGCCGTCCGGGCGGCTATTTCACCCATGAATGGTTCGAGCGCCTCGGCGAACTTCTCGGGGTTCGCCCGGATGGCGGCCGAGTCCCAGTAGCGCGGGAAGTAGTTCGTCACCTTACCCATGTCGCCCCAGACCGGCTTGCCGTACTCATCGGTGCCGATCTGGCGCTTCACGCCCGCCTCCTGCAGGTAGGCGTGCATCTCCTCCAGCAGGGCGCGGATGTTGTGCTCCAGGGTGCTCTTCGGGTGGCGCATGCTCTGCAGGTTGCGCAGGGCGACGGCGCGCTGCTGTGCGGTCGTGTCCTTCAGGATGTCGTTGAGCTTGGCAGTCCACACGCCCGTCTGCATGGCGCGCTCCTGCAGGAAGCCCAGACCTTGGCCCTCACGGCCTACGTCCTGATGGAACAGGTCTGCCAGCTTGATGGCGGCCGGCAGGCCGGTGGCGCGCATGCGGGTCGACGCGCTGCTCACCAGCTTCTCGGCCAGCCCACCCATGGCCTTGCCGGCCTTCTCAGCGGCGGTCGGCACGAACTGCGGGTTGGCCCGCACCCACTCAGTCATCTTCAGACCGCCGTTGGCGGTCTCGTCAGCGAAGCGCCCTTCGGCGAATGCCGCGAAGACCTCCTGCGCGCGCTCGGGGCCGAAGTGAACACCGATCAGGCTGGCGAACCAGCGGAACAGGTCACGGAAGAAGTTCCCCACGACGCCCAGGTCGGCCTTGGGCTCCAGATTCAGCTTGCCCTCGACCCACAGCTGGTAGCCATAGGCGATGCGCTCGTGCATGCCCACCTCGTCGGTGCGGCTGATGTGAGCCCAGGCAGGCGTGCCCTGGAAGTGCTTGGCGAGCGTGCGCATGACCTGGTCGTCGTGCGCCCAGGCCTGCAGCGCGCGACGCACCTTGGCCACCTCGGGGCGGTGACGGTGCTCACCTTGGCGCAGCATCTCGAAGAAGTCGTGCATGGCCTCGTGGTGGACCGTGCTCGTGTCGTAGGAGCCGTCGGCGCCCACGTTGACCTCGATGGTGCGGTTCAGCACGTCAGCGAAGCGCATCGTGCCCTTCACCCCGCCCTCAGGGTCCACCGCCTTGGCGATCACGCTCGTGCCGCGCAGCTTGGCCACCAGCGCCTTGATCTCCTTCTCGGCCTTGCGACGGGCCTTCGGGTCAGCCTCGACGGGCTTGGCCTCCACCTGCTTCGCAGGCGCCTCGATCTCCGCGCGGCGCCGGCGGGCCTCGTCCAGCACAGCCTGCGCGCTCTCGGGGTTCGTCTCCAGCAGCTGCTCCAGCTGCTCGTCCGTCAAGGCCCGGATGTCGTCAGCCAGCTCGCGGAACACCTTGGCCTTGGCATCAGGCGTCTTGGCGGTCTGCAGTCGCTCGTGCAGCATGTGCCGGATGGCAGCCTGGATGTGCGGACCCCACTTCTGCTTCTGCTCCGGCTTCAGCTTGGACAGGATCCGGCCGTAGGCCTGCTTGACAGCAGCCGGCCACGGCGCGTAGCCGGTCGCCATGGCTGCCTTCTTCTGCTCCGGCGACAGCGTCTTGACCAGCTCGCGGATCCGGTCGACGGTCGTCGTTGCGTCTTCTGAGTACTCAGTACTGGGTACGTGGCTGGGCTTCGCGGACGCGACCTTCGGCTGGGCCTTGGCCGCAGGCTTGCGCTTGGACTCGTCAAAGGTGGCGCCGAGAATGTTGGCGAGGGTCTCCAGCCCAGAGCCGGACGGCATGTGCAGCCGGTCGCTGAGACCCTTGACCGTCTCCTCGATGGTCCGGCTCAGCGTCTCCGGGGAGTTCCACCAGGAGTAGAAGAAGTCAGCATCGTCCTCCGACCCGAACTCGATCTCCTGAAGCCGCTGGGCGACGAAGGCCTCCAGACGCCCGAAGGCGGTCATGTCCTTCTCGCTGGCGACAAGTTTCTCGGACAGAGCACGAGGGAAAGACCGCCGGCCCGCCACACCGCCGGCGATGAGGTCGGTAGAGCTTTCCCCGGTCAGCAGCATCTTGACGGCGGCGAAGATCCGTCCTTTCTGCGAGGGCTCAGCCTCGACGGCGGCGCGGTACGCGGATGTCGCCTCCTTGGGCCAGACACCGGTGTCGATCTTGAAGCCGCGGTCGATCTGGGCCTTCGTGAGCAGCGGGGCGACCTGCAGCAGATCCTCCTTCGAGATCTGGCTGACGATAGTGATCTTGGGGTTGTAGAACTTCGGCAGCTGGGCGAGCCGCTCGCGCTCCTCCTTGCTCTTGTATCGCTCACCGCTGACCTGGGCCTCCATGAAGGCCTCCATGTCGTCCAGCGCCTTGGCCTGGGCGGCGGCGCGGGCCACGCGCAGCGGGGCGCCCGCCTCGATGGCGGCGTCGAACGCTGCGCGCGAGGCCTTGTAGTCGCCGTTGGCCTCGATGGCAGCGGTGTTCAGACGGATCAGGTCCGTCAGCATCTCCTGGGCCACCTCGGCGGCGTCCGCTTCGATGAAGTGGCCTGCCTCCTGATGCTTGGCGATGTCGAGGATGTCCTTGTCCTTGACCATGCGCTCGCGCTCTTCCTTCTGGCGCGTGAGGATGTCGATGCGGTCAGGCGTGGTGGAGGTGGCCGCCTTCTTGGCGAGCATCTCTGCCACCAGAGCGCCGTCCTCCTTGTAGGCCTTCATGGCGGCGTCATAGGCCTCCTTCGCGGCCTTGCGCTGCTCTGCGGTGGCGTACTTGTCGTCCACCATCGGGTTCTTGCCAGGCACCGGCTTGGCCATCGTGGCCTTCAGGTTGCTGTCGCCGACGACCGACGGGGCGCGGGCGGCCTTCACGTTCTTGCCCGGGGCGTAAGCGGGCAGCTGCTCGCCGGTCTCCTCGTCGTAGACGCGCGGCATCTTCTGACGGCGCGCCTCTTCCTTCGCTGCCTCAGCAGCGTTGTCGGTCATGCCCAGGTCGCCACCGATCAGGTCAAGGCCAGAGCCGTTGAGCTGCGCCTTCTCGAAGTCCTGCAGCGCCTTGTAGAAAGCGTCCTGCACGTTGGCGGCCAGCCGGCTGATCTCGGCATGGGCTACCTTGCCCTTGATGCCACCCATCTCCTTCTTGGCCTTGGAGCCCTCGACGCGGATGTCGCGCAGCATGCGCTCCATGTCAGCCTCGAACTGCTCGCGCTCGTCGCGCAGCTCATCGCTGTCGCGGAACTCCTTCGTGTCGAGCGGCAGCGCGGCGATGCGGTCAGCCTTGGCCAGCGCGGCCTCAGCGGTACCGGCGGCCTTCTTCACGAACTGGTTCGTGTTGACATCCCAGTTGCCCAGCGCCTTGCGCTCCTCGGGCGACAGCTTGGCCGTCGGCAGGAACGACTGGGCGGCCATCATCTCGCCGTCGGCGCCCTTCTTGGGCCGGTTCATCTTGACCTTGCTCAGGTCAGTCTTGATGCCCTTGATGTCGTCGCGCGCCAGCATGCCCGCCACGGCGTCGGCGAGCATCTTGCGCTGACCTTCCTCGGACAGACCCTCGTGACGGCCGGTCGCCTTGGCCCAGTGCCGGATCATCGACTCTGCGGACAGACGCAGCGGCTTGCCGTTGGCCATCTCGAAGGTGATGGCCGTGGTCTTGCCCTCCTTGTTGGACAGGTTCTCCTTGAACTTCTGCAGCAGCTCGTCGGGCACCACGGTGTCGCCCCGGGCTTCGCCCGCGCCACTGGAGAGGACGGTCAGGCCGCCCAGGGCCTTCTTCAGCTCCTCCTCATTGTCGCTGCGGTAGACCGACAGCTGCTTGAGCTTGCCCTCGAGGTCCTTGACGCGCTCATGGCGCTCGAACTTCTGCGCAGGCGACTCCTTGCCCTCTTGCAGCTTGCGACGATGCTCCTCGATCTGCTCCTTCAGGCCGGCCTCGAGGTTCAGCTTGGCGGAGCGCGGGCTGATACCGTTCTGCTCGAGGTACTCCAGGTAGGGGCGCTCCTCGATGTTGGCGCCCGGGTCCATCCGGCCGATCAGGTCGCGCTTACCCTTGCCCAGGTCGCGCTTGTTGAAGAACGGCTGCATGCGCACCGGGTCGTGGAAGTGGAAGTCCTCCTTGACCTCGCGCTCGTTGATCGAGCGGTCGGCGGCACCCTGCTCCACCACCTGGTCGCTGTCGAGCTGCTCAGCCTCACCCATGCCTTCGTCGGCGTCGTAGACCAGCTCCTCGTTCAGCAGGGGCTTGATCTCGGCGTTGTTGGCAGCGTAGTAGTCCAGCACCGTGCGGGTGGCCTCGGGCGAGCCGAAGATGCTCGTGAGCCCCTCCTCGATGGCCTTGGTCTTCTTGGAGCGACCGTGTGCTGCCAGCTCAACCGTGTGCATGTCCACGGCGCGGGCAATCTGCTGACGTTGCTGCTCCGTGATCTCGCCGTTCTTGGGGATCATGTTGGCGAGGAAGCTCTGCGGGCCTGCGGCCAGGTCAGCGCGAGCCTTGCTGAACGCGCGCACGCGGTCGACCAGGCTCCCCTCCTGACCACCAGTTTGGCTGGCCATGAGCGACACCTCCTGCACCAGTCGCTCCGGGTCGTTGAAGAACTGGAGCACGTCCGTCAGGCGGAACATGCTCTCCACGTCCTTCGTCGTGAGCTTCCCAGTCTTGGCGGCCAGGCCCAGCATCATCTTGGACATCTGGTTGAAGTGAGGAGCCACCCGGCTCAGGTCACCGCCGAACGCCTCTGGGCGCACGTGCTGGGTCAGCAGCGCCAGCATGCTGGCCTGCTCCGGCACGCTCATTGTGTCCAGCTGGTGGAAGACCTTCTCACCCGCCTTCTGCTGGGCCTCCGCCGCTTCGTTGCCGCGCACCCAATCAGCGAAGCGCTCGGCATTGTCTCGGCTGGCGATACGACCTGCGAGCCACCGCTGATCAGCGTCGGTGAACTGACCCTTCATCTGCATGATGCGGGTCTTCACCTCGGGGTCGACGTTGGGGTCGTTGACCAGGCTCTGCGCATAGATCTGGCTGCGCTGCGCCCGCTCCTGATCATACCGGCTGATGTTGGCCTCGGTCTCCTCCGGGGTGGCGCCCGGCTGGATGGCGGCATCGCCCGCGAGGTCCGTCATGGCGTAGTCGCCCAGGCTCACACCCATGGCGAAGTCGCGCAGCTCCTTGCCCTGCAGGCCCATGGACAGGCCGACGGCGGCACGGTCACGTATGGCGTAGGCACCCTCGATGCCGCGGCCTGCGGCCTGCACCGGCGCCTCGATGGCGCGCGACAGCTTCTCTGCCGTCTCGGGAGCCACCTGCCGCACCGCCTCAATGCCGGCCTCGACAGAGGGGCGGCCATAGCGGTCGTACAGGGCCCCCGTCAGGGTAGGCATCTGAGGCGTAGTACTCGGTACTGAGTACTCCGACTCGGCAGGTTGCCGCAGTTCGGCCAGCTTGTCCTGCGTCCAGTCGGCAGCGTCCTGCCCCGCCTGGTAGGCGGCGGGGGTGAGGATCCGGCCGGCAGCGCCGATCGTGTTGCCGGCGGCCGACATACCCGCGCCGCCCACGGCACCAGCCGCGCCCGCCTCAGCGATCTTGATCGGATCGAACTGGCGAGTCGGGTCGAGCATCTGCTCGGCGTACTGGCCGACGCCTTCCTGCGCGGCTTCGGTCAGGCCTTCCTCGACAGCCTCCTTGCCGATCTGGTTGCCCAGGCCGCGCTTGAGCGGGGCGAAGGCGTTGTGGCCGATGGCGCCAGGCACCAGCGCCTCCATGGCACCGCCCACGAGGCCCTTGAAGTCAGCGGCGCGACCACGCTCGGCAACAGACGCCTGGCTGAGGGTCGGGTCGTTGTACTGGTTGGCCAGCGCTTCGGCGCGCTCGTCGGCGACCGACTGGGTCATGGCACCCAGCTGGGCACCGAGGCGGGCGGAGCCCAGGCCGCGACCCAGCAGCGCACCACCCACACCGGCGAGGGCAGAGGGGGCGCTGCTGTAGAGAGCGCCCGGCAGCACGCCGGCAGCCCAGTCGAAGGCGTCACCCTTGGTCTGGACATCACGCAGGCTGCTCACACGCGGGGCGTTGGCGGCAGCGGTCTGCTCGAACTGGGCCTGGAGCGCGGCCTGGCGCTCCATCTCCGCAGTGTTGCCGGCCCGTTCAGCAGCGAACCGGCGGGCGGCAGCAGCGTTGGCTTCGCCCTGGGCGATGGCCTGCTCGAGGCCTTTGGCGGCCTCGGAGCGAGGGGCGAACGCTTGATCGATGACTTCGGGGGTGGGGGCCTGATCGAAAGTCAGGCCGGTGCGCAGCGGAGAGGTGGCCATCACCAGATCCTATGAAAACGGATCTGGTGATTATACCGGCAGGATCTTCAGCTGGTTATGGGGTACGTACTGGCTTGGCTTCCGGCCAGAACTGAAGCCGTCCACGCTGACACCTTTGTCGTTGGTATATCCCAGGCACCAGTTCATCCGGTTGAGCGGGACGGTCATCCGCGCGCTGGTGAGCTTCTTCGTGAACACCGTCGGCGTGGGGCAGATCACCGCGAACGTCCCCGGTTCATAGCCATTCACGGGATCACGGTCCACTTGGATGTCGGGCACGGACAGGCTTGTACCGGCGTCGCTGCGCAGGAAGTTGTTCAGTTCCCCGTTGGTGCCTCCGTAGGTTCGGCTTTGCGGGGATTTGCTGTTGTCGATCCAGTCCGACTCGGCGACCGCGAGCCCGCGGGTGAACTGCTTCTTGTAAAACCCATGGACCACCAACTTGGCGGCGGACACGTCGGATGCCACACCGCTGTAGATCGCATAGAGCGAGGAGGTCTGCGAATGGGCATTGACGGTGCAGTCCAGGAACTGGATGCCGGGGCAGCGGACATACGCCTGCAGCAGTCCTTCGCCGTTGGACCGCCCTGTGTCGCCGTGGGTGAGGGCGTACCTGCAGTTCGTCGCGCCGTATGCGTTGTGGTGCATCGTGGACTTCGGATCGATCGTGTCGCACCCATAGGTCAGGAAGCCCGTCGTGGAGTCCTGAGCGCTGGTGCATCGCACCTGCCGATAAAGCCTGCACCCGCCCACCCAGATCCGGGCCGCGCCATAGGCGGCCACGCCATAATGTCCGCCAGAGATGTCGCACTCTGCCACGATGCAGATTGAGACGGGAGCAGTGATGACCGCAGTCGCGTTGCGAGCGAGCCAGGCCTCGCGCGCGCTGGACTGCGGGGCGAACGAGCGCCCTGCCTCGAAGGTGATGGCCTCGCCATCCTGCGTGTTCATGTGGATCTGCGTGCGCAGCACATGCACGTTGCAGCTTCCCGCTTCAGGGAAGGCAGGTTTTTTGATCGCGGCATAGGCAGTGGCGGTGGTGCTCAACGAACTCGCGGGGTAGGCCGTCGGTGCTGCGCGGGCGATGGCGGTCGTCCCGCGAACATAGATCGCCCGCCCCACTTTGACGCCGAGGATCTTGCACTCATCGATGAGCACGTGTCGACCATCCACGGCGTAGATGACGGCGGCCTGCGAGCTGTGCTGGTTGTGGATGAGGAAGGTTGCGCCGAGGATGAAGGTCATCTTGTCCTCGGCACGCTTCGCGTCGTTGCGCAGCAGGAGGCCTGCGCGCTGAGTCGAGCTGCTCACGATAAACGTCCCGCCCAGGATCCCCGGGTGGTCCTGCAGCGTGACCTGGTCGTCGATCGTGACGGTCATGCCGGTCATGTCGAGGACCGAGGAGGTCGCTGCCGTCTGATTCAGCAGGTTGCGCAGCTCTGCGATGGTCACAGTGCCGCCGGGGGCTCGCCCCAGCAGCGAGGCTGCCGACTTCGCGTTCTGCACGAATTGGTGGTTGCGGAGCTGCGCTGCGAACTCCGCGGCCTTTACGTCAGCTGCCATCCATTACCTCCGGGTCTGCGCGACCAGTGCCGCCAGGTCGCCGTTGATCTTGTCACCGTCGAAGAGCAGGTTGCCGGCCATGTGCGGGCGACCCATCGAGTCGACCATGACCTGGTGCTGGCGCAGCGGGCTCACGTTGGACAGGATGTAGTCCGAGATGCCGGCGTCGCCGTGGATCACGTCGCCGAGGCTGTAGCCGTTCTTCGAGCCGACGATGGGCGAGTAGGTGCTGGACTGCGTCCGGGCGCCGGCGTTCTGACGCTGCATCAGGTCGAACATGTTCCGGGCCTGGGCCAGGTTCTGCAGACGTTCCTGCGGCGTCATGTTGGTGAACGACTTGCCGTCCACCTTCAGGTTCGACTGACCGAGGAACTGGCGGAAGGCCTGGGCCTGCTTGGCGTCAGGCTTGCCGTCGGCACCGATGAACATGCCGTCCACAGCCTTGTCGAACTGACCCGCCTGCTTGTCAGCGTGCTCCTGCGCCATCAAGCTGCGCTTGAGCGCCATCTCTTCGCGCTTCAGGTCGTTGTCCATGAGGGCCTTCATCATGGACGACCTGAGCTGCCCAGCGCTGGCAGCCTGGCGCAGCCGGGACTGAACGGCGTTCTCGTTCTGCTCGGCGGCGCGCAGCTGGGCGGACGCATCAGCGGCCTGAGCCATCTGGTCCTGCCCACGGTTCTGCGTCAGGTTGCGCTGGTTCTCCAGCAGCAACCCAGCGCGCTGTGCGTCCAGACTCGCACCGTGACGCGCCCACCAGTCAGTGCCGCGCTCGTGCCGCATGCGGTCGAAGATCGCGTTGATGTTCTCCGTCTGATCCTTCGGCGCGCGCAGTCGTGACGGCGCGACGTTGGTGAAGCTGTTCAGCTTCCCATCAGCGCGGGTGCTGGTGCCCAGGATGTCAGGGCCGCCATAGCCGTAGTTACCGAGGTTCGTGTAGCCCGGCGGCGTTGCCACGGGTGCGGCTGCGGGGGCAGCGGGAACGGGAACGGCGGCGGGAACGGCGGCGGGACTGGCAGATGCACGGGGGGCCTCGGCGGGAGCGGCGGGGGTGGTAGGCGCGGGCTGGCGAGCGGCCTCGAACTGCTCGCGGTGGGTCGCGCGATTGAACCCGTCGCTGAAGCTTTCGCCGCCGAGCATCGAGCTGATACCCTGCCCGAGGCGCGTGGCGTACCCGCCGGTGAGATTATCCCCTATTCCGCTCAGCACGCGGAGAGCACTTCCCCCAATTGCGTTCATGTCGTCCATGGACTCGTTGAACGCTTTGGCGTAGCCGGACTCCTGGTCACGCAGCTCCTGCGCACCGGCCTGTGCGCCAGCGGCACCGATGGTCAGTCCGGTGGGGATCGCATTGAAGGGCTTGTTGACCACCGCCCGGGCGGCAGCCGGGGCGTTGCGCAGAGCCGAGCCAGTGCGCTGCAGAACGTTCGGAGCCTTGGGCTGGGGCGCGGCCGGGGCAGCAGGAGCAGCCGCCTGCGGCATGCGGTACTGCGGGGTCGCCTGGCCAGAGCCGACCGGCTTGTCGCCCAGCTCCGCGCGCACGCGGTCCATGGCCATCTGCCGACGCTCGGCCGGGTTGTAGGCGGCGCGCTCGAACTGATCCTTCAGCTGGGCGCCCGTCTCGGCGGCGGCCTTCTGCACCGTGGCAGCATGCTGGCGCAGTGCGTCCGGGTTCAGGTTCGCTCGGGCGAAGTCAGCAGCCTGCGCGCCAACCTGCTTGCCGTAGGCCAGCCCTTGCCGACCATAGTCGGCTGTCTGCTGCTGCAGGCCCGGCAGCTTCGACTTGGCATAGTCGATCGCCTGGCTACCGTACTGCTGCGCACCGGCCAGGGCTCGCTGACCCAGGGCCTTGCCTTTCTCCAGCCAGTCAGGGGAACCGCCGTCAGCGAGATGGTCAGCGGTTCCGTGCTGCTTTCGGAGGGCGGACTCCTTGCGGTCGTCCTTGAAGTTGTGCGTGCGCAGGCGCAGCTGATCCAGCACATCACGCCCGATGGCGTCGGCGGTGTCGGCCGGCAGCACGTACTCCTCGTCGCTCAGCATGACGGGGCCGACCTGGTCGTCGGTGCGCCCACCCTTGCCGTTGACGCGGCCACCGTCGGCGAAGCGGAAGCCCGCCGGCGCCGGGCGGCTCGGCTGCTCCTCTTCCTCCTGCTGCTGCGGCTGCGGGTACTGCGGCTGCTGAGGTGCCTGACCATTCGACATGGCGTCCACCGCATTGTCGATCTGGCGCGGACGGCCAGCCATGGCTTCGCCCGCGTTGCGTGCGGCACCGGTGCCCAGCCAGCTCAGCGACGGCATCCACCAGGGCTTCTCCTCACGCAGAGGGCTACCCACCGTGCCGCCGTCGGCGAAGCGGAAGTCCGCCGGCACCTTGCGTTTGTCCTCCTCGCGCTCCTCGCGCTCAGCGGGGGCAGGCTGCGACGCCTGCTCGACGGCCGCGTCCACGCGGTCGCTGCGCCGGTACAGTTCCTCGCCGGCTTTGCGCGCCTGACCGGTGCCCAGCTTCGGCAGCTGGGCCTCCTGGAATTGGCGCAGACGGGACTTCAGCTCGAAGTCCTTCTTGGTGTCGCTCATACCTTGCCCTTGTCGTAGTTGAAGTTGTGGCTCTCGGAATAGCTGCTGCTGTTCGACACCGAGCCAGAACCGGAAATGGAACCGCTGCCAGAGAGCGACGCCGCCACGTGGACGCCTGCCATGGCACCCGCCGCCAGCGTCGAGGAGATCTGCCCTGCAGCCTTCAGCGAGTCAGAGATGATGCCCGCCCGCTTGATGGCTGCCTCCATGTTGGCGCTGTAGGCCTGAATCTGTGCCTGGGAGTATGCCACAGCCGCCCTGATCTCGGCCTCCTTGGCTGCGATCTCGGCCTGCGCCTTCTGCCCCTCGGCGGCCGCCACCGCACTGAAGCGCTGCGTGTCGGCGGTGTAGGCGCTGGCGTTCGTCTGGATGACACCGAGCTGCGCCTGCAGGCGAGTCTTCTCCGCCTCCAGGTTGCTCTGGTAGAGGCTCAGCAGGTTCTGGTTCTTCTTCAGCAGCGCGTCGATCTGCTTCATGCCCAGCTCGGCATTGGCCGACTTGCCCTGGATCAGCGCCGCGAACGCCTTGGCCTCGGCGTCCACGATGCCAGCCTTGGCCGTCTCGCCCCGCACCTGCGCCTCGTAGGCATCGAACCGCACCTTCTGCGCACCCACCTGGTCGCCGTAGGCCTGCACCTGCGCGCGGTACGCCTCGATGCGGGAGCGCTCCACCGCCGCCTCGGTCTCGGCGCCCTTCATGCGCGCCACGAACAGTCTCGTCTGCGCCTCCAGCGCGTTGATCTGCGCGCTGTAGGCCTTCACCTTCTGCTCGTTGATCTGGCCGCGAGCGATCTCGGCGTCCACCTCCGCCTTGAAGATCTGGATCCTGGACAACGCTGCCTGCACCCGCGTGTTGTAGACGCTGGCCAGCGTCTGGTAGGCCTGCATCTTGGCGTTGAAGACGCTCACGTGCGCGTTGAACACGTTGAGCTGGGCCTCCACCTGGAACTTGGCCGCCTCAAAGAGCCGCTTGGCCATGTTGTCGAACGTGTTGACCAGCACCTGCTCGGCCGCCACCGCCTTCTCGACAGCCAGCCGCATGTTCTCGATCTGCCACTGTGCGATCTGGATGGTCAGGTCCCGGTTCAGGCTGCTCTTCTTGAGCGCCAGCTCCTCACGCAGCTTGTCGGCCCGCGCCGCCTGCACGCCGCTCGGCATGGTGAACCCACGCCTGGAGAACTCCTCAGCCACGCTCTCGATGGCCTGCATGGCCGCCCGGTCCTCACGCTCTGCAGCGCGGGCGAACATGGCCTTCTCGACCTCGGGCGGCAGCCCGGATCCACCGCCCCACATGCGGCGAATGACCGCTGTGATCTCCGGCATCAGCTCGGACTCGTACCGCGGCTCCTGCCACTGCAGCGCCCCGGGCAACGCCGTGCCCTCAAACTCCGGCGCCTGCGCGTCGAACGTCGGCAGCGTCAGCCCGTCGAAGGTCGGCACCGTGATCTCCGTGAGCGACGGCGACGCCGGCATGACGATGTCAGGTGTGGTCGGGATCGTGACCTCACGCATCGTCGGCGCATCCGGCGGAGCGTCAGGGGCCGTCCATGCCGGCACCACCGGCACGTTGATCGCCCCCACGCTCGAGCGGAAGTCAGGGATGTCGATGTCCGGCAGCTGCGGGATCTCCACGAGCGTGGGCTCGGGCGGCAGCTGTGACGTGACCTGCCCGAAGCTCGTCGGCCCCACGGCAGGCAGGTTGAGGTCCAGGTTCAGGTGTGCATCGAACGCACCTGGCACCGGGGCCGCACCCAGGTCGCCCAGCGAGAAGTTCGCCAGGTCGCCGATGGCGCGGTTCGCCGAGGCCGTCATGGCCTTGGTCATGTCGGTCATCTGTGTCAACCGATTGACCACCATGTCGTTGACGCCCGCGACGTGACTGTTGGCCGCCGCCAACTGCGCTTGCAGGTCGTTCGGCTTGTTGCTCGGTCGGAAGTCAAAGCCTGCCATCAAACTCTCCGTGTGGACACCGCGAGGTCAACCTCGGCGTCGTTGATCCAGAATGCAGCGCCGTCCTCGTTCTGCAGGCTCATGCGCCAGTACCGCCCCACCATGCCCTTGCCGGGCGTCACCCGCGTGGCGCGAGGCGTATCGGCAGGCCGTCGCTCGAGCGGGAATACGGCTGGCACTCCACCCGACTCCTGAACGGAGAGGGACAGCCGCAGCCGCCCTTCGGCGGAGTACCCGATGTACAGGTTGTCGATCCGCTTTGTCTGACTGATTCCAAAGCCCACGCTCGCAAAATCGACTCGAGCATCGATTGGGGTTCCGTCATCATCGTCCGCATCCAGGATGTACAGCCCGTCAGGGCCAGTTGCCAGCACGTCCTCGCCCACCTGGGCCAGGCTCTCGAAGTCGCAGCCAGTCCACGTGGACACGGCGGTGCTCTCAGTACCTAGCACCAGGTGCTGAGTACTTGGATCCCTCATCAGGACTCTATCGCTCCATTGAGCGCGACTATCGACCGTGAGGGTTCCATTGAGAATGGTATCAGCCGACGAACGCAGCGTGGCCAGGCTGATCAGAAGATCGTCCGGGCGTTGCGTGGAGAAGTCGTCGGAGGCAGTGATGAGCCCGCGCGAGGCCTCGTCGACCAGGACCGTGCGCAGCACGAAGTCGCTGTCGGTGGCCCGCAGGGTATCAGTGAGGGTGAGGTCCTTGAACACGAAGGCCGCGTCGCTGATGCGACGGGCCGATTCGTGGGACAAGCTGACAATGGCCTGCAGGACTTCCGACGCCGAGGCGCGAGCCCGGTCGGTGACGACCACCGCGGGCTGCTCCATGACGAGGGCGTCTGAAGCGCGGGCCTGCTCGACGGCGAGAACCGAGGAGCCGAAGAGGAAGGTGTCACGCACCCGAGCGCGTGATCCGGCCGTGACGATGCTGACGACGGAGTGGTTTGCCGACGCCGCTATCCGCGCCATCGACACGATGACGGGACTGTCCGACACTGCAGCCTCGTCGCTCACGCGAGCACGATCGGAGGCATCCAGGACATAGCCCAGGATAACACGGTCGCCGAGCGTCGTCACGTCGACGGCCTGGGCCTCGTTGATCACGAAGGCCATGCTGATGATCCGGGCGGAGTTCTCCTGCACGGTGCATTGCTCGCTCATTCGATGACTCCGATGTAGGTGGGGATGCGGGCGCGCTGCGGGACGGCGAAGGGCGTGGCGCCCTCAGACCTGCCCTCCAGGAAGCCCATGCTGTAGGTGACGCGGTGGCCAAGCATGGAGTATGCCCACTGCATGCCCTGGATGGTACCCAGCTCGCTGGGGGATGGCACCATGGCGTAGGTCATGTCGTTCCAGCCGATGGGCATGGACTGGATGCCTTGGACGGTGTCGAGCACGACGTTGACCGTGCCCTTGAAGTCGGTACCGCTGTCGGTCGTGCGCTGGTACTGCTCGACGCGGATGCGGTTGCCCTGCTGGTTGTAGCGGTCAACGCTCGCACACATGCCCGGCAGCGGCCCGCCCTCGGCGTAGCGGCTGCAGTCGTGCTCGCTGTAGTTGTCGACGATCTCGACGATCCGGCTGTCCGAGTGCTTGCCGCCGCACGTCATGACGGGGCCGGGGCGGTCGGGGTCCCAACGCGGCCACTGCCGCCACGTGATGCCATACTTGGGCGAGATCACGTTGGTCGCCGACGAGGACTCCATGGTGCGCTTACCCGCCTGCCACCAGTGGCCCTGGTAGAAGCAGTAGCCGTTGCGCACGCCGTCTGGCACGACGAGCTGGCTGCCGCGCGTCTCGAAGCCGCCGCTCGTCTCCTTGGTGACGCGCTGGAAGACCTTGGTGACGCTGATCGAGCCCCACGCAGGCTGCACTGGGTTGTGGCCATGGCTGGGGGGATCCCAGCCGACAGGCTTGGCCGTCATGGTGCCCTCGACGAAGGACTCCTTGGCGACCTCGCGGAAGTCAAGGTCGTTGGTGTGGACCATGGGCGGTAGGCCGGTGCTGCCGGTGTAGCGCGCCCATGACCACGTGCCGGAGAGGAAGCACTCCTCGCCCTCGCGCTCGTCGAAGCCATCGGTGGTGCTCTTGCTGCGCTGGTCGTTGAAGAACCAGCCCACCTTGATGTCGTCGTTGATGAACGCGGCGAAGACGGGCGCGTTCATGCGCATCAGCGGCAGCGTGCCCATGCGCTGAGGAAGGGCGATGTGCGTCATCAGCCCGTCGAGCGCCGGCTCGTGATACTTCACCGGGATGCCACGCTTGTGGCTGAAGAGCCGCCCCTCGTACATCATGCGGATCGTCGCGCTGCCGTGGGCGATGGGCTCGCCGGGCTGACGCTCGCGCCGCAGGCTGCCGATGCGGATGCGGATCTGCCAGCACTGACTGCGCTGGTACGGGTGGTCGTCGTCGTAGCGGTAGCCCACGTTGACCGCCATGTCGCCACGGCTGTTGAAGCTCCAGCCGCAGTTGGAGCTGAAGCCGCTGAGCGCGTAGAAGGGTGCCACCTGCTCAGGCGTGAGCAGCTGTAGGGCCGTACCCTCGTCCACGCGGCGATCGATCTCCGCCTTGCTGGGCATGGGCTCGCCCGAGGGGACGCCACCCAGCTCGTCGACGATCCTGGCCACGGCCTGGTACTGGCTGTTGCGGTACCGCTCGGCGTAGCCGTCAGCGGTGGTGCCGCGCACCATCGGCAGAGGGATGGCGCACAGACCCTTGCCGGAGCTGATCTCGAGGAGCCAACGCGTGCCGTCGCCCGCCGTGTAGACGCCGTGCGTGCGGTTGAACTTGTAGTCGTAGAGGATCTGGACGCCCTTGGCGGCGACCTTCTTCATGTAGTCGGAGGGCTTCTCCAGCTCGGCGTCCGACTGCGCGAAGATGGCCGGGTCCACCCGGCCGAAGCCCAGGAGCGCCTGCACCACCTTGCCCATGGCGCCAGAGTAGAGGCTCGAGCGCGCCCGCTGGTACTGGGTCAGCACGATGCGCGACGGAGGCTTGGGCTTCCACTCCTCGAACCCGTCCGGCACCTCGACGGCCAGGCGCTCGCTGCGCTGCAGCCCCGGTCGCATCTGCACGTGCTCGGCGTACCGCTCCGTCGGTGACCACTCCACGAGGTAGCGGCGCTCCTTGCGCTCGCCGTTGGCGGCGGTGTACTCCTCCGACAGCAGGCGCCCGTCCCAGACGGCGCCCGACATGATGTCCAGCTCTGGCTCGCCCTCGCCCGTCGCGGGCGTGTAGGGCGGCGGGGCTTCAGGTGTGCCGGCGCTGATGATCACGCCCTGCGTGCTGCCAGCCACGACCGCGTACAGGAAGTCGTCCGGGGTCGGGTTGGCATGCAACGAGAACGTCGGCACACCTGAAGTCTCGCAGAAGGCCCTTACACGAGAAAGGAGCTGCAGCGCTTGAGGCAGCAGCTCCTGTGCTCGGGTCACGTCCCCGTCCAGCCGGACGGAGACGTTTGACGCGGGGGAGTGGCTCACGCCGTCACCAGCTGCACCCGGTAGCCCATGCTCAGCACGTCACTGTTGTAGAGCGTGCGCGGCTGGTTGAACTTGGTAGCGGACATGATCTTGCCTGTCACCGCGCCCTTGGTGGGCTCGCTCAGCATGGCCACGCCGTGGATCGTCACGGTGCTGGCGGTGGCGAAGGTGAACGTGGCCTTGTCAGCCAGGTTGTCGATCGACACGCCCGTCACCGCGCCCGGCTTCCACTGGGGCCGCGTGCTCTCGGTGTAGCCCTCGGTGTTCGACACCAGCTCGCCGGCAGCAGCCACGAAGTTGGCAGCGGTCAGCGTTGCCGTCGGGGTGTAGTTGCTGGTGTAGGGGGCCAGGTACCACTTGGTGATGGCGGTACCGCCGGCCAGGCCGGTCAGCAGCAGGTACGCCATGCCCTCGTCAGGCAGCAGGTTGTGGTCCACCACCTCGTCTTCACCGTTGACGCTGTGGAAGTAGGTACCCTGCAGGAAGGCCTTGGCTTTGGGGAAGTACAGGCCACTGCCCGTCTTCTCGAACTTGTTTGCTTCGACGGCGCGGGCGAATTCGCGGGCGTGTTTCGTCAGTTCAGACATGCTTACCTCACGGGAGGAGTTGAGAGTCCTCGGCGGACCCTACCGCCGAAAGCCCTGATTTTACAAGAGAAACGACCTGCTTGACACCGTCGCGCATGACGAACGAGCTGCGCCCTGCACCGCGCGCGACTCGCAGCCGGTCGGCGTTGAGCGGCACCACGTCGCCACCAGCCTTGCCCGCCCGGTAGCCCTCGGCCGTCAGCCACACCACCATCGGGGTGTTGCTCTCGACGACCTGCAGATTGAACGCCGTGGCCTCCACCAGCACCCCGCTGCGCTCGAGCGCCACCGCGCTGTTGACCCGCCGCGGCTGCAGGTCGCTGGCGTCGCGTCCGGACAGGAACCACACACCCCGCTGGTCGCCCACGTAGACCCCGTCATGCACCGCCATGAGCAGCGTGATCCGCCCCGTCATCTCGATGTAGCCGTGGGCCAGTGAGTTCAGGTGCGGGCGCATGGCCTCGGAGAACCAGAGTGTCGACCCCTCGGCCACGTAGAGACGACCGGCATGGCCCGCCACCAGCTGCCCGCCCGGCATGGGGCGCAGCTGCCTCGTGTCAAGCTCGTCACCCTTGGCGCACTCGGCCACCGTGTAGACAGGCAGGCCTGCCGGCGCCTCGATGGCCTGGTGCAGGATCTCGCCGTTGGCGTCGGTGATGTAGACGCGCACGGCCGGCATCTCCGTGACGATGCCCTCGACAGTGATGCCGCCCTGCGTGACCTCGATGAACTCGACAGGGCTGGCGGCACTCTCCTCACCCCGGTCGTCCACAGCGGTGACGCTCACCCCGTAGCGACCGGCAGGCAGGGCTCCGCGCGATTCTCTAAGCACTTCGTACCAGGTACTGGGTACTCCGACTGCGCGCCCGTTGGAGCGATCCGTCGGCAGCCAGCCGAGGCCCCGCCGATGTGCCCAGTAGGTGGCGCCGTTGTACTCGCAGTAGGTGATGGGCTCGGAGGTGGGGAGCGTGGCGATGGGGAAGAGTTGGCGCCCGGCGCCGATCACGCAGACCTCGTTGCCCCGGCAGACGAAGACGATGCCGGTCACCGGGTTGCGCCAGAGCGAGTGGTAGTCGCCCGGCTCGAGCAGGCGGAAGCCCGAGCGGCGTTTGAACGCCCCGTCGGGGGCGATGTCCACGTTGTCGGCGCGCCGCACGGTGCCTGCCTTCATGCGGGTCTCGTGGGTCACGTTGTCGATGCCGAGCTTCGGCAGGGGGAATTGTGTCGTTCGGCTCATCGCTGGATGACGCGCGGGGCGCCGATGTACTGAGGTGAAGGGATCGTGACCGCCGGTAGCACCAGCAGGTCGCAGTTGAAGGGGTTACTGACCACGTGGCTGTCGGAGACGAAAGCGTCGATGCCGGCGGGCTGCAGGTGCAAGGCGGTGGCAGGGCGGCCGATGCGCTGCGTGAGCGCACCGACAGGGCGCACGCGCCGGGCCAGTGTAGCAGACGGCTCGGAGGAGGGAGGCACACCGATGGCCTGCACCGTGCCCGGGATGACCCGGCGCACGTCGCCGAAGAGGGTGTCGCCAAAGCCCTGGGCGGCCAGGTAGATGCGGCCACGAACGCGCGGTGCGGGCGGGGGCATGCTGCCGATGCCGTAGGCGTGGATGCCGCGGTCCCGCGTGTTGAGGGAAGGCGTACCGACCTCACTGCTCTCGTGACCCCATGGGATCAGAGCGTCGGCCGGCGGATCGACGCGCGTCACCCGCATCGGACGGACGAAGTCGTCGAAGTTCTCGTCCTCGAGCGAACAGCTGTTCCACCCTTCAGGGTGCAGGTGACGGATCCAGTTCTGGACGAGGTGACCGCCGATGGCTGTCGAGTCGAAGCCGCCGAAGCCCTCGAAGATCCGGGGCCAGCCGATGGTCGGAGTGCCGAATGGGTTGAGTGAGCCGCCCTGCTGCGGGTTGCCTGTATGACTGATACCGCGCGGGTAGATTGTGCGGTTCTGGTTCTCAACCGTGTGCCCGCCGACGATGGTAGCAACGAAGCCTTCTGGCTCGGCGCCGGGCTGCGCCGGGGCAGCGTGTCTCCAGACCTTGTGCTCCCCGAAGATCTGCTGGTTGGCGATGCCGTCGTGGTAGTCCCACTTCTCCAGCTCGATGTGGTGGAAGCCTCCGCCGACCGAAGGGAAGCCCTCACGCCACGAGTGGATGCCCTTCGGGGCAATCTCTCGGATGGCGTTCTCGATGAAGTGGCGCCCGAAGTACATCGGATTGCCGACGCGCCAGAAGTCGCGATGGCCGAGGGCTTCCGGGGTGCCGGCGCCGGCCTGGATGCGGCGGTGGCGGTGGGCCACGTCAGCGAGGCCGAACCAAGGGAAGGAGGACGAGCGGTCCCACCCGCGGCCGGGCGGGTCGCTCTCCCAGACCCCAGGCGTACCACGGCCGACAGGGGTGCCGCGGTACTCAGGCTCAACCGCGTACGGCCAGGCATCTGCTGTAGGAGCCCAGATGTAGAAGGGGGACAGGCTGGGCTTACCGAACGAGTCCTTCTCTTTGACGATCGAGCTGGGGTAGATCGAGCGCGTGCGGGAGAGCGACGGCACCCCGAAGGTGGAGTCCTCAAGGATGGGCTTCGGGTAGACCTGGTTGGCGGTGACTCGGTGACGGCCGAAGCCAGCAGGGTCGATCGAGTCTGGGCGGAGATACTGCGTGGGCAGCAACGGACGTCCCATCTCCAGGCTGTCCCAGCCGTAGCCGACGGGCTCGTAGCCGCCGTCGGGCTTGCGCTTGAAGAGGTCGATGCGCTGCAGGTGTGGACCCAGCGGGGCGCGCTGCTGCACCGTCGTGAAGCGGTCGATCTTGACGGAGTCCCAGCCGTGTGGGTTGACCCAGGTGCGGGCGTCGCGCACATGCGGGGTAAACCACAAACCGTGGTACCAGCCCTCCGGCTGGATGAAGCTGTCGCGCAGCCGCATCACGGTGCGACCCATCTCATGCGAGACCCAGCCATCGTAAGTCACGTAGCTGTCACGCAGGCGGACGAACGGTCGCCCGTAGGTCGAGCTGGCTGAGTGCTGGCGAGGGCTGATGCGGTCACGGTGCAGGCGCAGCGACGGCACGCCTGGCTCACCCACGCGGACCGGCTTGGGTGCGATCGGGTAGGGGTTGAGGCGCACGTCCGTGTTCGGACCGATGCGCTCGAAGTCATCGACGGCGCGATGGAACTGCGCGATGGTGCGCACGCCATGGCTCACCCAATGCTCGGGGATCTCCGGCGGGGTGATGGGCGGAATGAAGCGGATGTGCTGGGCAGCGTCCTTCACCCAGTGCTGGCCGACCGCCGGGTCTGCGAAACCGAGCGGGGCGACGGTCCAGGCGAGATTACCTACCGAGGTCCAGCGATTGAACTGGTCCTGTTGCTGCCAACCCAAAGGGGTGACGTAGCGCACGCGGTGACCGACATGCTGTTCGGGGAAGTCGAGGGAGTCCCAGCCGGCAGGCTTGATCTGATCACCGGTGCGGGTCAGGCGATGATAGCCCCAACGCTCCGAGCGCCAGCCGGCGGGGCGCAGGCGGAAGTCCCTCGGGATGACGCTGAGGTCTTCCGACACCACGCTCTCTTCCAGTGCGTCCTGCTCGTGGTAGGGCGCGATCGTCTGATTGCGCAGGCGCAGCGCGTGCTCACCCACGAGTCCCATCTCGATGCCCTTGTGCTTGACATCGACGATCTGATACCCGGTGACGACCCGCGGCTTGCCATGGCGCGTGTCGTTGAAACCCTCCGGCTGCAACAAGCGGCCCGGCCAGAAGCGAGGCTTACCGACAGCGCTCGCCGGGGTCCAGGTGGGGCGGATCTCGCGGGGCAGGTTGACATGGTGGTCGCCCACCAGTGAGCCTAGGACGATCGGCGCCGGCAGGATTGTGCCGGGGCGCTTCAGGGCGTGCTTCCCGAAGGCCGACGAGCTGAACCCGTCCGGGCGCACCTGCTGCACATCGTAGGCGATGACGTGCTGCCCGGTGCTGTCAGCTCGGAAGCCTTCGGGCTTGACCCACTGGTCGCGGTACCTGACATCCGTGCGGCGGCCGACGGTCGGCTTGTTCTCGAACCCACCGACCTGCACGTAGGCGTGATAGAGCCAGACGCGCGTATGGAAGCTGTAGTCGCTCGCCCACCAACTCGACGGGTTGACCCACTGTGTCTTCTGCGTGACCTCGGGGTTGTGGCCGAACGCCGTGTGAGTAGCGCCTTCCACGGTGATGTACTGGCGGCCCAACCACACGCGAGCATTCGGGCTCACATAGGAGCTGGCGTAGCCGAGGCCAAAGTCCTTCAGCGTCTCCTGCTTGTTCCGGATCTTCGTCCGGTGCATGACAGGGGTGAGAGATTCCCACCCTGCAGGTAGTAGGTACTGACGGGGCTGCTTGCCCTCAACCTTGTGCTCGCCCCACGCCGTGAGGTCCACGCCGGTCGGGCCAGCGGTCTGCGTGCCTTCAATGCGCAGCGACGGGCGCGGGATGGTCCAAGTGTTCCCTAGCGACACGAAGGTCAGATACTGCGGCGGGGCGCCGCGCTTCACTTCGTGCCCGCCCGCCGCGCCGGGCGGGATGGCTTCGGTCAGGAACCATTGCCCGTTCAGATGTAGCCAGGGGAACCCGACCTCCCCGTCGACTGCCGGGAGAGGGCTGATCTTATGCAGCCGCTTGACGGTATGCCCGCCTACTTCGCCCGCCTGAATCGGCTCAGGCTGCAGCTCATTGGGCAGGCGGGGTCGGCGGCGCTGTACCTCGTGCTCCCCGAAGGCGCGAAGCCCGAGATCCCCGCCGGTGAAGCCTCTGATGTGCTGGAGCCAGTGGGTCAGCGTGTGCTGGCCGAACTTCCGGTACTCGACGAGCTGGGCCCGGACGGGGTTGTTACCCCACGGACGATACGTCCCGATGTCCGTGCCGACTGGATGAATGAAGGAGCGGCGGTTGGTGATGACCGCCCGCATACCGTAGGCAGCGTTGTCCCATCCTTGCGCCTTGAGGTCCTGCGCTGCATTGCGCACCTCGTGTCGACCGAAATACTGCTCGTTCCGCAGCGGCGACTGATAGACGAAGAACTTGCCGGGGATGAGCTTGTGTCGCCCGACAACACTCGCCTGCCAGCCGGTCGGGCGCACGTAGGCTGAGCCGGAGCGCACGACCGGCGTGCCGTACTGGGTCTCCCGCACGATAGTCACGCCGCTGACGCTCGTCAGCTCGGAGGCCTGACACTCAAGGACGAGCCCATACCCCAAGGGAGCGGTGTACTTACCCTTGGCGCACTCGAGCTGGAGGTTGTAGCCGCTGGGCGGCGTGTAACGGACGGGCGTGGCCATCCGCTGATTATACCGGGCGCGGCACTGCCTTCACGCGGTCGTAGACGACGGCGTTCTGCTCGCTGTTGATGGGGTAGGAGACGACCACGTACTCCTTCCCTGGGGTCAGCCCATCGATCCTGTAGACCCCATCAGCGCCTGACTGAGACGACCTGATCGGCTGGTGACTGTCGCCGTCGAGGACCTCCACACAGCGGCGCGCCGGCACTCCATTGCAGAGTGTCGTGCCGAAGATCACCCCACCTACATCGGAGCCGCGGCCGCACAGGACAGGTGTCACCAGCATCGGGCGCACCGGCGGCGACGGGGTGTAGGGGAAGAGCATAGAGGACACGATCGGTCCCGCTATGAGTACAGGGATCTCTAACGGAGGCTTGTCCATGTCAAACACGAACGACTCCGTCGCGGTATTCGCCGGCACATCCATGAAGTAGAGGGGGCGCAGCTCCGCAAGCTCAGGCCCCCCCCAGATCTCCAGGCGGGTAGGCCCCCCCTGGGGGTTTCGTCTCTGCCCTCGCAGCTCGGCGAAGCCGCGCGGCGTAGGGAACTCGACCCACGCCACACCTTCAGACGCGCCGGAGGGGTAGAAGTACCCCTGCTGCCCTAACCACTGCGTGGGTTGCGTGGCCGCCGCCCCGCCGGAGGTGTGTGCGAACACGAGGCTGGAGAGCCACGGGAGGTTGCTCCCCCGCAGCACCCACACCCGCTTCTCTGTCAGCGCCATGGACCAGTGATGTCGAAGAACCAGCGCCCGTAACCACTATAGCCCGTCACCACGGGTAAGAACGCATGTCCGTCAAGCCCAGGCACACCAGTCACCACCTGCCCAGGAGGGTACTTCGAGCCACGATACAACCCAGGCCATTGCCCCCACAAGGCGCTTTCAGAGCTCACGTAGGTAGGGGTCAGCACGAAGCCGTTTTGGACTGCGATCGGGAACTGAGTATCACCGCTGGCGGGGTCCGCCCCCCATGACGTCAAATCTTGCCCGAGTAAACGGAATCCACCGGTAGCATCGCGCGACCCTAAGACCGGAGAGTCTGTTATATCTTTTCCGAGCTGAGATGAAAAATGAGTACTCTCAGTCCACGACACATTTGTCTCGTAGGGCGACCGGGAAAACACCGTATGTCCAGGGTTCGCCGGGTTGAACGCGCTGAACTTCCCGAAGATACCCAACCGATGGCTGTCGTTGAAGAAAGCGATGTCACGCGGGTGCAGCGACACGCCCCCTACGTTGAACAGGGTGTAGAACAGCTGATCGTCCCCAATCACGGCCCAGGCGTAGGAGCTACCCCCATACACCGAGAACCAGCTCTTCGACTCCATCGCTGACGTTGACCGGTACCACTCATTCACCGGCTGACCGTTGACCCATCCCTCGCAGCCCCGGATCTCGATCAGTCGATCGGCCCGCTTGAGGAACTGGAAGTAGTACTGCCCGCCGGGCGCCTTGGAGTGGAGCACCAGCGTCGTCTCGTTCTCATAGGTGATCTCCCACCCGACCGGCGCCTGCTTCACCTTCATCGTACCCGTCGTGGTGGGCGGCAGCGTGTTGGCCACGCTGCACACCACCTCTTGGCCTCGCACCCGCAGCACGCGCATGTCCACATTGAACCGCGCGTCTGCGGCGCCGGACAGGGAGAGCACCTGCCACTGCTCGAAGCCGTGGTTGTCCGGAAGCGTGAGCGTCAGCTCCCCCGTCTGATGAGCCACGCGGGTGACATTCACCTCGTTGAAACCATTGGCGAAGACACCCTTGATCCACGAGACAAAGGTGGCCCAATCGTTCGGAGCAGGGGGTACCCCCTTGTCCGAGCTGCGGATGAACTTGACGCTCGCGCTGATCACAGTTTGAAGATCTTGTTGTTGCCGTTGTCCCAGGTGACGATGATGTCACCGCCGTTCGGCGTGATGGGCAGGCCGGTAGCCACGTCGATCCACGCAATCAGGTTGCCGTTGGTCTCCGGCACGCCTTGCTTGTAGAGCAGCAGCGCTTCAACGCTGTCGCCTGACACCGACTGGAACGTCACGTCGTCAGCGTCGGCGGCACCGCCGTCGGTCTTCTTGTTCGTCAGCTGGACCGGCGAACCCACGACGGCAGCCTGGTAGGTGCCATACTTGTCGTGAGCAGCCAGGTTGACCTGGATCTTGTTGGTGTCAATCAGAGCGACGTAGATCGGGTCGGTCTTCCAGTTCAGGGCGCCTTCCAGGAAAAGCTGGCGGGCAGAATCAAACAGTGCATTTGCCATTTATGGCTCCTCAATCGAATCGGGTGATCCATCGCCCACCCATTGGCGAATTCTATCAATCTTTCGGGCACATTGGCGCAGCGCATTGCGCTGCGTGGTCAGTGCCTCAACCAGGTCTCGATTGACCGTCACCGGGCTGATCTTTGGCACCTCGCAAGGCTGGATCAGACTTTCCGGCGGCAGCACCCGAACCTGTCTGATTTCGACTCGCGGCGGCTCGTGCAGCGCACGACCCGTCGAGCAGGCAGCCAAGCTCAGGAGGCACAGGCTGGTCGAGATAACTACGCACTGCGACATTTTTTCTCTCCAGCTCCTTCAGCTTGCGTTGGGTTGATCGGTCAAGTTTGGCGAGCTGCTCGAAGTCCTTGATCAACCCGGCTGTCGCCGCGGCGTCTCTCAGGCGGGCTTCAGACAGCTCCGCGATGGTCAGCGACTGGCGGTCGTTCAGTGCCTCGTTCTGCGAGATCCTGTACCGCAGCTCGTGCAGCTGCTGCTTCTGGGACTTGGTCTCCATCCACAGCGTGACGCAGCTGGCCACCGCCGCTACCAACAGGGCCAGCAGCACGTACTCGACGAACAGGCGGGCCTTACCGGTGATGAAGCGAATCGAAGTACCCAGTACGGGGTACTTGGACAGGGTTGCGATCATTCGTTCTCCTCGTTGCGGGGGGACTTTCTGATGCCGAGCTTGTCGTAGACGAACTGTTCCAGCACGCTCACGCTCGCGTTGGCACCAAGCCACCCTGCCAGCCCAACGATAACCCCCGTCCACTGGTCCGAGAGGTGCATCTCCTCGCAGACCAGCTTGAACAGGAGCCCCACGAAGCCCGCAGCGCAGACTTCCAACATCGTGCGCCACGCGGTGGGGCGAGCCCCCTCATTCGCGGTGCGCAGCATGTATCCGATCCCGCCCGCCACGGCAGACACGCTGACGTAGGCCAGCGTCTTGCCCCACCATGTCGCCCAGAAGAAGTCGACCCACGTCATCACCAGACCTCGGTGCAGGCATGCAGCCTGCCTTCCTGCAGCTTCGCTGCGACGCGATGCGTTGCTTCGGCCTTCGTGACGATGCCATCGCGGTTCAGGTCTAGACCTTGGTTCTGGCCGTAGGCGATGCCGTGGTCAAAGAGCGATGCAGCATCGGGGGCGCCGATCATCCGAGGCAGCAGGATCGCCATGTACATGTCCGACAGGGAGCGGATGCGCTTGGCGAAGGGGCGGAAGTACTTCTCGACCCACACGAGCTGTTCCTCAGCCGTCATGGCGGCGAGCGCAGCGTCGGTGGTCCCGAGAGCCGTCGCGGTGGCGGGCATGAACTGGATCAGGCCCACCGCTTTGCTGCCCGCTGCATTGCGGACGTTCGGGCGGAAGGTGCCGCCGGACTCAAACGCCATGCAGGCCATGATCCATGAGGCGTGCTCGTGGGTCCAGCCGAAGCGCTTGCACATGTCGACGACACGGGTACGAAATTCGGGGCTGACTTTGTTGCCCCAGGACAGCAGGATCTTCATAGGCCTCCATAGGCGACGGTACGGGGTTTGTGCTCCCGGCGCCCCTGCTCGGTGCGGACCCTGTCGCAGTAGGCTGCGAAGGCGGCTTGGAACTCTTCCGCCTTGCCCTTGTCGTAGGTTTCCGCGTCTTGCTTGGAGTAGGCCAGGGCCTTCATCCAATCAAGCAGGTGGAGATGGTGCTGCCTGTCGATCTCGAGTTGGGACTCGGGACCGATCACTTCCTCCAGGGGGAGGCGCAGCACGTGCAGGTTCAGCTCACCATCTTCACGCGGGATGTCCCGCAGGAACATGGAGTACTGGTCATCACCGATCACCACGGCGTGGACCTCGCCTTCGCGGGGCGTGGGGCGCCGGGTGCCGAACTGGATGTCTTCGTCGTTCACGATCTCGACCGGGCATCTGTCATCCCGGGTGACGCGCCGCAGCTTCAGGATGCGGCGGTCGTAATCGACGAAGGCATCCCCCGCATCGTACTCGACGGTGCAGAGGTCGGAAGTTGAGTCGGGGATGCCCCCAGTCAGCCGGCAGAACTGCTCCTGCGCGTCGTTCATGTAGGCCCACACCTCCACCTCAGACCACAGGTAGGGGTAGGCCTCGTCACGGACGTGCGCGCGGAACAGGTCGTGCAGCTGCTGGGGCGTCATCTCACTCGGCCTTCTTCGATTTCTTGCTGGCCTCGACCGGCTCTGCCGGGGGCTCGGCATCGACGCAACCGACGGCGCGGCATTCGCGCTCGGCTACATCCGGGACATGGACGGGCACGTCCGGTTCAAACGTGCCGCTCCAGCCGTAGATCGTGTTGACAACGACGTTGCCAGGGTGCGAGAGCCAGGCCATCATACACCTCCGAGGTTGTAGTCCGCACGGTCACGGACTGCAAATTGCAGACTGACAATGATCTGGCCGGCGGTGATCTTCGTCGCGGTCAGGGCGAACTGCACCGGGGTGTCCTCGAAGAACACGCCAGCACCGGCGATCGGACGGTTGCCGGCGGACTTGATGTCGTCGCCGTTGTAGATGGCCGTGTTGGTCTTCGGCTCGAACAGCTTGAGCGAGACCTTGGCGGCCGAGTCAGTGATGGCCGTGGTCGTGACCACGCCGCCGCCCAGGATGCGGGCGCCACGCGGCAGCTTGACCAGGGGGACACCGGTGATGGGCGTGCCTTCAGCGATGGGCTTCTGGACGCCGGTGGTGGGGTCGGTGTAGGTGTCTTTCGTCAGATCGATGGGGATCTCGACGGTCAGCACCTCTTGTGCGGTACGCACGGAAGCGATGTTCGCCATGATGACTCTCTCGAGTGGATCAGTCCCGGGTAGGGGCTGCGGTTGAGAAGCCAGCCGAATCGAGGCGTAATTGCCGAAAGAGGTGCGGCTGGGGATGCTGGATGTTACCACGTAGGGCGAATAGGGCGCCAACCCGTAGGCCACGGCAGAGCCGAAAGTGTTCGCGGAATCAATGCCTTGCACGCCGAGGGTGCGCGGCCCGGCCCTGCCCTGAGTGAGTTTGAGACGCCCGATCTCGAACCGTGGGGCGATGCTGAGCGGGGAGATCGTCTTCGGAACAGGTCGGCGCCCAGTGACAGCAGGGCTGCCGACCATGACGGCCGAGGTGATGCTGCTGGCGCTGATGACTGTGCCGCCCGAGGATGCCACCGGGGGACCGACCTCGGAGGTCGGCGCGATGCCGGTAGGGACGAGGGTCACAGCGCCGGCACTCAGCCGTGCAGTTCCGAAGATTGGATCGTTGGCAGCACCGGCGGGGGCCACGATTGCGCCGCCAGTAGTCAGGAGAGGCGTGCCCAGGTCGCCGCCGGCGAAGCCGGCCGGGGTGATGGACACACTGCCGGCACCCAGCCGGGCAGTGCCGAAGCCGATCGTCGGGGCCAGACCTGCCGGAGTGATGGACACACTGCCGGCACCCAGCCGGGC